>Ga0115003_10000052_pt1 | contig 79774 bp, 62 predicted proteins | sample ArcticOcean_MG_C_7_FD_88736 | JGI IMG/M metagenome (GOLD analysis project Ga0115003, IMG submission 88736) | Marine microbial communities from western Arctic Ocean - ArcticOcean_MG_CB11_88 | ecosystem: Environmental > Aquatic > Marine > Oceanic | place: Arctic Ocean: Canada Basin | collected...
CTTCATAACGAAGTCTTAGGTAGTGCGGCACTTAACATAAATAGTCAATGTTGTTTAGTCTAATACCAATTTTTACCGAGTGCAGAGATGCATACTTGTTGAAGACTATCGCTATCATCACCGATATCGACATCATCTAAGACGGTTAATCTAGCGGCACCCATGCCTGTTCCAAGTAATATTATTTCTTTTGCTCTTGCAACTAATCGCTCGTTTAAACGACCCGAACTAATGATAAATCCAGCATCTCTAATCGCCTGTTTACAAACATCAAAAGTCACAGAAGAAACACCACCTAATTTATGATCACTAATCCAAACAATGCCGTCTTGGTCAAGTACTAGTGGCATTACTCTATCGCCATCAATAATACAAAAATCATGAATAAGTAAACCTGCATCAGCACCCTTAGAGAATACTTCAGTGGTGATATCTCGGTATGGTTGCCAATCTCCATGCTTAGTTCCAGTTACCTTACGCGTCCATCTTGGTGCAGGAACAGTAATTCCTTCAGCCTCCATGTGTATTTCTTGATAGAAAGGTTTGACGCTGTAAGTAACTCCATTTGCATCGATATGAATTTTCACTAAACCCTCCAAATCTGTGGGTAGTTCAAGTTCAGGGATATTTATTCCTAAAACCGCGGCGTGTTTAGCGAGCCTTGCAAGATGTAAATCAAGGTGGAATAACTCTCCATTCCTTGCTCTGACGGTTGTGAAAACCGCACTCTTAGGTCCAAGCATCAAAGTAAGTCATCCAAGAACGAAGTATCAATCTTTGGTTTGACTGGAGTTGCTGGTTGTCCTCCAGTTAAGTCGTTCAGAATGTTTTGGTTTTGCGGTTGAAGAACCGGTTGTTGAGGTTGATACATTTGACGGTCATATGGATTAGTCTCAATTCTTTGAGCAGCCCCGTATATGTCACTTGTCTGTGTTTGTGAAACACTAGGCGGAGGTGATTGAGGTGATTGAGATGCTTGAGATGCTTGAGGTGATTGAGAAAGTTCGGACCCTACTGAACCCCATGAATCAGAATCATCTTGGATACCCCAAGTCGCTTCTTCAAGCTCCCAAGATTTATTTTTAGAACGTTGATTTCCTCTAGTTCTAACTATTGCAACCAGTAAGAATAGTGATAGAATTATCAAACCAGCAGCCAAAAGGTTTGGTGGAGTGAGTAAAGATGCAAACTGATTTGGATCTTCGGAAGGTTCTTCATTAATCTCTCCAGACTTAGAAAAAGAGTCTATCTTGACAGTATTTACTTTTTCTCTATTAGTAAAATCGTCGAACGGAGAAACCGCAATGTACCAAGTTGAGTCATTGGTCAAATCTTCGAATATGTCATTATTTATCAAGAACGAATTAGATGCTTGAACTTCACCTACAAGAATAGCATCTCCAGTAGATGTGAAATCATCCACTGAGATATAAATCTTGTATCCTCGAACTCCACCATCATCTGTATGTTCCCAATTTACTAGAATATTCATCTCATCAATCCAAGTAAGAGAAATATCTTCAACCGGCTCTAAATAATCGCCATTACCATCAAATCCATCATCAACTGCTTGATTAGAAACGACATTCAAATCATCTTCCCATGCATTCCCAGCAGAGTCTCTAACTACAACAGCAACCCAGATTTCTTGGCCTGTAACAACTGGAGAATCTCCTGCAACTAGAACGATTTCAAGTGGAAGAGTTGGCACTCTTGACAATATCGCTATCGGAGTAGTAGGTCCATCTCCTCCAGCCATTATACTTGTGAAGTCCCAAGTTGCAGCATAAATTTCATAAGACTTCACATCACTCACATTACTTAATTGGAAATCAAGTAATAGTGCAGTACCATCATCCAGCGGTTTGTCAACCAATTCAAGGTTTTCCATACGTACAGGAGGGGTAGTATCCTGTAAATTATTAATAGGGGTCGTAGATGCTTGAATTAAGTCATTGAGATGAACATTACCCTTGATATCGTGAATTGTGACAGTCACATATAACTCGATATTTGGTTTAATTAACTGAGGGGCAGTCTGTGTTAAATCCATCATATTTCCAATAGGAGATTGTTCGTATAGCGCAGTCGAAATGGTTAATTCGATAGGATTCTTGTCTTCATCGATCCATTGCTTATCTATCTTTAAGCAACCACAGCGAGATTCATCATCTCCAAATGCGGCCCATGCTCCAGATAAGTCGGTAACTGGTTGGTCAGCGACCCAAACAACGTAGTAAGAAAAGTCATCAGCATCTGAAATAGTCCAAATCACATCGATTGCAGTACCGTCATCATTAGGATGGTCAAAAGCAGTTATTGTTCCAATTCGATCAGGGATATTGCCATTTCCTACAGTGTTACGAAGAGGAGTCACTTCAATGACATCAACATTGACTAAGTCAACATTCAACCAATCATCATATGCCACTATGGTGACTAGATATGGTTGACCATCTTGGAGTAAAATACCATCATATCCATCGATAATAGTCGAGTTAGTCGAGCAATCATCAATAATTTGGGCTTGAGAGAATCCATCTTCATCTAATCCTAAAAATTGGCTAATTGAGGGTAGACTGTCGTTTGGTTTGATCCAAACCTCATAGAATGTGCAATCATCAGCAGTACTGATATCCCATGAAATGGTAATTCTCCCACCGTCGTCGTTTGGAGTATCAATCGCTTCAATATTTTCCAACTTAGGCGGTGCAGTCTGGTCATTTAGACCACCAGTTGGGACCACTGGGCCAATTATTGTAGCATTTATCAAGTCTTCTTGACCTGCTTCATCAACACATGTTAGGCCAATCCAGTACGGTCTTCCAGGGTTTAGGCTAAGGATTGTATAATTTCCTTCACTTGGAGGTAGATTTTCTTGAGGGGCAAGTCCTAAAACATCATTGATTGCAATTGTGGATGTGTATATTTTGGTACTTGCCAAATCAAGAGAAGTACACCTCTTCCATTCAACATCTAATTCACCATCATCTCCCCCATCATGAGGTCCAGCTTGTACCCATTCAGGAGGATTTGGAACTTCATCACTTGGAGATGCAGGTCCGATTTCTATTGATGGTATTCCTAAACGACCATCATTATACTCTACGACAATAAGTGCATAATAGTCCACTCCATTAACCAAGAGTTGGCCATTGGCAGTTGTTACTTCACTTTGCAAACGACTGTGTAATGAAATCGCTTTGTCGACCTGTCTATTGGCTAGGTCAAAGTCATCGATAGTTCCACCAACAGTGAACGGGCCTTCATTGACATAGATCAAGTAACGTGAGAAATCATCATCATGAACTAAAGTCCAAGAGGCAGTCAATGCTTCACCACCATCATCCGGTCGGTCGATTAAATCAACCATATCCACAGGTGTTTCAAGTTTGATATAATCATAAGTTAATCTGACTTGAAGGGAACCATTAGATTTAGCACGTAGATTGAGTTGAACAAATTTCGTTCCATTGATTTGAACAGCATTATTTATTGCCAACTGAAGATTTTGTTCAAGCCCTTGGTCTTCAGATAGGTTTAGAGTAACATTATATTTCAGACTATTCGATTTAGCCCATACCGCAGCACCACTGACAGGAGAGGTAAATGCGAGAGGGACTCCTTGGAATAATATGCCATGTACTCCAGGGGAGCCTGCATCAGAATCTAGAGAAATAGTATTGATAGTATCTGCAAGTTCGATTATCATGCCAGGGTGTGTCATATCTGTAATGTCTTGAGTGATGAGATTGAATCCCATATTTATTGGATCAGCTCTTCTCAAATCAAAGCGTTCAACTTCGGTCCATTGAGGACTATTGACCCATCCAAACAAACCACTAGAATCTGTAGTAATCCATAGATTATCAGCAGTTATTGTCCCACCAGTAATAGTTTGGTCAGGTAAAATCAGCGTCTTTATAGAGGAGTGGGAAGCAGTCCTTGCTTCTATTATTGTAATCACATTATTTCCAATCACTAAAATTTCATCCCCATTACTGACCATCTTTTCAATTGGCCAACTAGGGATTTGCCAGGAAGCAACACCGTCTTCAAATTGAGAAGTTAGGCCATTCCAGTGAGTCATCGGTCCAACATCTGTGGCAATATGCAATCCCCACCAATCGCTGGCTACAGCAGTAATAGTATTGGAAGGAAGCTGATCAAATCTGTGAGTTTGATTAACTAGTCCATTGCTGGTATCAACACTTGAAACTCCTGGCCTCTCATTTCCTGCACCATCATGGCTAACGTGTAGAATGGTACTAAGAGAAACTCCATTTGGAGTAGTTATAGTACTGGTTGTAGAAGTTAAGCCCCATGTTGAGGTGCCAAGTAATCCATTTTGAGTAGTGATAGTAGAGATTGCATTACTAGTGATGTCCATCTTGATAAGTCCTGACGGGGAGGCCATCCAAAGATCATTATTTATCAATTGAACATCTTCAATGATATTTGTTGGTAATCCATCAGTAGTAGTAATAGGATTTAACCAGTCATTAGTTTGATAAGACCAACGCCCAATACCACCATCGGTTGCAATATACATTACATCTGCATCAGCCGCGAATCCATTGATGTAATTAGATGGTAAACCAGCTAGAAGCCTACCATTGCCAAAGGTATCGGTCGTGGTGTCAAAAATTTGAACACCAGCAGAAGAGCCAAAGTTTCCTTGTAAACCAACAATCAAGTCCGTACCAACTAGTACTAAACCATCCATATTATCGTGTAAGGCACCAGTCATTCCAACCAAGTCACCGGTTAATGTATCAAGTTTCATCAAGCCACTTGGATAAGTAGATATGTACAAATCAGTACCTATAAGTTGAGTATCTTTTGCTCTTGAATTAGCCGGTAGAGTCCATCCAAATTGCCATTCAACACTTCCATTTACTAACTTTTCACCTTGAAGAATTCCAGCACCAGTCGATTGTCCAAAACCAACATTCTCTCCAATAGTTGTGACCCATACATGAGTATTATTACCCGACATGGTAGTTACTTGGCCACTAACCAAACCTGGTAAATCATACATTGAGTTTTGTAGTCCATTAGTACCTAGAATGTCGACATGGCTATATCCGGAAGAACCCCCTGCTTGTCCGATTAACCATTCGGTGCCAAGCCACTGAAATGAGGTCACTGAAGAGCCTTGGCCATTAAAGTTAACTTGACTTGTACTAGCGCCAGAAGTTGTAATTATCGAAAAACCTCCACCGATAATATTGGAACCATCTTGCCCAATTCCGTGCCCAACAACCAATTTCCCAGCTGCATAGCCGATTGCATCCCACCAAATTCTATCACTTGGTAAGTTATGAGTTTGAGTTGTAATATCAGCAAGCCATTGACCAGTTGTAAAACTATATTTTTTGATTGGTTCTTCATCGGAATAGAATGTAACATACATGGTATCAGTAGATGTATCACAGGCAACTCCTGAAACACGCCCTTCGCCTAAACTAGCACGAGTAAAGGTATTGACTATAGTTGAGTTGATTAAATCTAATTGTTCAATTCCACCATCCCCATCATAAATTCCAACATTCAGTAATCCGCCACATTCGGTCATTGTAATTGGGTATCCGCTAAGAATGCCACCCTGGCCTTGAGAAGAAAACACATTCCAAGAAGTTCCATCCCAGTGTGATATTGCACCACCCTGGAAACCTTGCCAACTAAATCCATCTCCTCCACCAACAACTAGGTCAATACCATTTGTCCATAGTTCGTAGATTTCCTGACCAGAATTATTTGGCAAGCCGCTTCCTTCTTCCCATGTTGAAAGCCAAGAATCAGATGATTCATTGTAACGAGCAACCCCGTCTTCTGTAGCGAATAAAACCTCACCATTGAATTCGATGATTTCTCGAATTGGGAAATTCAAACCATCATCGCCATTCCAAGAGCCGATAAATGTTCCATTTGAAGAATATAATTCGAGTTTTGTCTCACCCCAAGAAATCCACATATTACCAGTAGTTGATTGGTAGGTTGTGACTCTGTCTACTTGCCCTGAAGGTAAAATATCTGGTCCCCAATCATCATTTAGGATATCCCATTGAGCAATTCCACCTCGGCCATCATAATAATCAGGGAAATTACCATTGGATGCTACACTTACCAACAGTGTGTCGCCAACTATACCCATTCCCCATGCATCTCCAGAATTGTCATCTAGCTGGATGCCAGCATCTATATTTGTAAGGCCGGTGAAATTAGCAACATCTATTCTGTATACACTATTACTACTACTTCCTTGATGATAATACATGATATTATTGTGAATAGTCATCTGGAATGGATCGCCACTTCCAAGATAAATTGCATCGTCTTTTTCAATGTCATAAATTTCAGTTTGATTGATTACATCAATCAATTGAAAACCATCATCGCCGCCAATCCATAGATGATTAGGTCTAATGTCAGCAACAAGGCCAGTAACATCACCATTGCCAGGGTCTAGCAGTTGAGTGCCCGACGCACTTGCACTATACTCAGTCCAAGTAGGTAACCAAGAGTTGGTTGTAATATCATAGCGAGCAATACCGATTCCGTCTAATCCCACGTATGCAATATCTCCAATTACTTCTACAGGTGCATTATCGGTATCCTCTCCGGCTTCCCATGTTCCGACAACTTCGAATGGATTTGTTGTTAAAATACCAACTCCTTCGGTAGTTCCGCCAAAGATAAGAGAGCCATCATTTCCTACCGAATATGTTGCCCAATTAGGCATGCCATCATAGACGTTCATACAATCATCTATGGCTACAGTCGATGTAGAATATTTACAGACACCAATATTTGTTCCAACATATATGTCGGAACCTAATAATGTGAAATCAAAGAATTGACTTGGTTGTCTTGTCCAACTACTTCTATCACCTTGGAAATCCGTATCTTGGTTTCCATCCCACTTCACTGCACCTTGCTGAGTACCAATGTATAGGTTAGAGCCATCTGAAATTAGAGCGTAGATATTATCGCTAGGAAGAATTCCATTTGGTGAAGGATTATTATTGCTTGATTCTGTTAATGGAGCAAGAATTTCTCCGGTTGAGAGGTCTTTTCTTACCACTCCATAGCCAGGTAATCCAAGATGAAGGACATCTCCAACTACTGCTATTGGCACATTGTCTGCGTTATTTACGCCAGTTGAACCCCATGGTGTTAGGAATGTTGTATTTGTAATATCGAACCGTGCAAGGCCAATGTTTTCCGTTGCAATATATGCAATATCTCCATAAATTGTAACATCACTAACTCCTTGTCCATCAACTTCAAATGTTGCAACAGAGGCAACTCCTGATAAATCAATTACCGATATACTTCCGGAATTAAGGGCAATTAGATAATTTGAATTAACTGCAATTGAATCTACACTATCGCTTTCCAATCCATCAGAAATTACCCAAGTTTGCAGTAAAGTGCCATTACTATGCATCTTATGGGCTCCAGAATCATCTCCTGCGATGTAGATATAAGTTCCATCAGTTGATAATTGATTTACCTTATCTCCAATAAATGTAGGCTCTAGCCACCTTGATTGAACAGTATCATATCTGTTCATAAATCCATCAGCAGCGATAAATATAACACCATTCAGTTCAACAGCATCATCCATATTACTTGATGTTGGACCACTTCCAAGTAACATACTTCCAGTTTGTAGAGGAGTATTTCCTGGCGTTAGTTCTACTAGTAATCCACCACCATCACTTACCAATACTAAATCATTAGCAGGGGAGCGAGAGCCAATACTTGGCCATGAAATCAATGAGTTTCCATCTTGAACAAGTCCAAAGTCGTCAGATAGACCATATGTCTGTTGAAAAATACCATTAGCGGTATTGTAGGTATGTAATGAGTCACCGTTTAGGATGTAAAGAATATTATTTGAGACTACAACATCCATGACATCATTGCTATTAAGCCAATTTGCCGAAGTCCAAGTTGAGAGCCAAAAGCCAGAATTCCAATCATATCTAGCAAGGCCATTGGCTTCAGATGTCATCAATAACTGATCACCTGATACTAAAAAACCAGTTACTGAATCACTATGTAGATTATTTGATGAAGTCCATGTACTAAGGGAGCTATTACTTGCCATGTCCCATCTTACTACCCCTTCATTTTCGAAAGAAAAGTAAATTATTCCATTTATTTCTATAATGTCTAGTGATTTTCCCGATGTAGATTTGGTAAATACATCTATCCAGTCTGTTCCGCTGAAGACCGAAATGCGGTCTGAATTAGCGGCATAGACATTACCATCTGAACCAATCATAAATTGACTAAATTGAACTAATTCGAGTAAATCAATACCAATTAGAACTCCATCGGGTAAAGGAGCCTGTGTACTAGAATCAATTAGAGAAATTGCATGAAAGAAGTCATTATCAGTCAATACATGGAGGAGAAGATTAGTAGCATCTATTTCGATATCAAGGATACTATTTGCATTAGGGTATTCTATCATATCGATGATCTTAGGATCATTATTATAATCGAGGATAACAAGATTATTTTGAACTGCAAAGTACATACGGCCATCAACAAAATGTATTGCATAATCAGAAATTTGTATATCGACAGGATCGAAGGAAACTGCAGGGTCTACAGGGGCAAGCGCTTCTACTATTAGTTCAGTGATTTCAGCGCCAGATGGAAGAGTCCATGATGCACCAGCCTCGCTATTGGGGGATAATCTACCAGAATGAGGGTTAGGTCCAATAAATGAATCACTTGATCCAAGCATACCTAAACCAGACCAGTCGAATAGATTAATTCCTATATCGCTGGCAGTAATTACTGGTTCCTCGATCATTAAATTATCACTGCCATTTACTCGTATCTCCATTGTCAAATTAGAAATCTCAGCACCTGGGGCGAAGTTAAGTCCCCAATTTGCACTTGCTTGCAAACCATTGGTAGGATTTGCTCCAACCGCATCAAGTTGAACCCACCCAGTATCATTGCTACCTTGTTTTTCCCAAATTATATCATTTGAATTTTCATGCGCAGAAACCGGTGATACAATCAGTATTGGAGACATCAATGAGGCTAGCATTAACACTGTAAGAAATAATGACTTTCTAGCCTTTGAAACGGGCAATTGAACGCTAATCTCAGATTTCATCAATATTATGGCGTTTCTTACACTATTTGAACGCGGCCCTAAATCGTGTGTAAAAGTATCATAAAACATACTTGTAAGCAACGTACTTTGAGAGTAGTCAAGTAGTTTGCAAATCGAGATATTTTATTAAATATACACCAAACACTCAAGCACAGTACGCGCTGGCCAAAGAATGGTGCAGTTATGCCTGATGAAAAAAGAGAACGTCTTTTGAAAAAAGAATCACTTGAATACCATGAAGCATTACCTCATGGAAAAATAAAGGTCGTACCTACTAAACCACATACAACTGCACATGAATTGAGTCTTGCATATTCCCCCGGAGTCGCCTATCCTTGTTTAGAGATTGCAGAAGATCCCGATGCAGCATATCGCTATACTTCAAAAGGCAACCTTGTTGCTGTAATTTCAAATGGAACCGCAGTATTGGGGCTTGGAAACATAGGGCCACTTGCTAGTAAACCGGTAATGGAAGGAAAAGGATTACTCTTGAAGACATTTGCTGATATCGACGTATTTGACATTGAAGTAGACACAGAAGACCCAGAAGAATTTATCAAAACCGTAGTAAATATTTCTAAAACCTTTGGAGGAATAAATCTTGAAGATATCAAAGCACCTGAATGCTTTGAAATCGAGAGAAGAATATCAGAAGAAACAGACATCCCTGTCATGCATGACGATCAACACGGAACTGCAATAATATCGGGTGCAGCCCTGCTAAATGCTACTTATTTACAAGGAAAAGAGTTGAGTAAAATCAAGGTTGTAGTTGTTGGCGCAGGTGCTTCAGCGATTGCTTGTGCAAACCACTATGTTGCTTTAGGAGTAGATAGGGAAAATATAAAAATGGTTGACAGCAAAGGAATAGTCACTCTTAAAAGACTTGAAGCAGGAGAACTTAATGAGTTCAAAAAACCATTCGCTCATGATCAAAAAGAAGGCGACTTAGCAGATGCTTTGAAAGGCGCAGACCTATTGCTTGGGCTCTCAAAAGGAGGATTGGTAAACAAAGATATGGTGGCCAGTATGGCAGCAAAACCAATTATTTTTGCATTAGCCAACCCAACTCCTGAAATAAGGCCCGAGGAAATTTTAGAGGTACGCCAAGATGCCATTATTGCTACAGGCCGTTCCGACTATCCAAATCAAGTAAACAATGTTCTCGGATTTCCGTATATTTTCAGAGGAGCATTAGATGTCAGGGCGACAAATATTACACAAAAAATGAAAATGGCAGCCACCATGTCTCTTGCTGAACTAGCCAGGGAACCAGTTCCAGATTATATCTCGGCTGCCTATGATGGCGTAGTTATGCAATTTGGTCCTGAATATATCATACCAAAACCATTCGATAGAAGAGTTTTGATTTGGGAAGCATCAGCAGTAGCCCAAGCAGCGGTCGAGGAAGGAGTTGCTCGGATAAAACCCGAAGACTTCTCACTAGAAAAATACCGAGAAGTATTGGAAGGTAGGTTAGGACAATCATATTCAATCATGCGTCATATAATTAACCAAGTTAGAGGAAGGGGTAAGAGAATAGTATTCCCCGAAGGAGATAATGAGAAAGTTCTCAAGGCTGCAGCACAATTGGTTGAGCAAAGAATATGCATACCAATATTACTTGGTTCTAAGGAGAGAATCGATGAAATGGTAGAGGATTTAGGTTTACACTTTGACTATCAGGTTTTTGATCCGAGGCATGATGAAAGGCGTAAATTCAATTATGCACAAGCCTTTTTCAAGCGCCGCCAAAGAAAAGGAATGACGCTTGAAGATGCAGAAAGGTTGCTGAAAAGCCGGCCATACTTTGCTAGTCAAATGGTTGCTTCAGGGGACGCTGATGGTTTTGTAGGTGGAATCAGTCGTAATTATGCAGATGTACTACGGCCGACAATCGAGGTAATTGGTTCAGATTCTTCTGCTCATTGCGTCATAGGTTGCTATATGGTAAATGTCAAAGGACGTACAATTTTCCTTGCTGATGCAACAGTCAATGTATATCCAGATAGCCCTATACTCGCTGAAATAGCGATTCAAACAGCAAAGATTGCTCGCCGATTTGGAATAGAACCAAAAGTTGCTATGTTATCATTTTCTAATTTTGGTAGTACAAGAGCTCAGCGCTCAGAACGAATAGAGGATGCTGTATCGATAGCCAGAGAGATCGACCCCACATTGAAAATTGATGGACCTATGCAGGCAGATACTGCATTAAATATTTCAGCGCAGGAAGAATATCCGTTTATGAATTTCCAAGGACCAGCGAATGTATTGGTTTTACCAAACTTAGCATCTGCAAATATCGCGTATAAGTTATTGGAAGAACTAGGGAATGCAGAAATGACAGGACCTATCCTTGAAGGAATGGACAAGCCAGTACAATTGGTAGCTAGGAAAGACGGAGTTCGCCACATTGTCAACATGGCAGCAATTTGTGCTGCTGATGCCATCAGGCAAGATTCTTACTGGGAGACTCTTGCTACTCAGGACCCAACTGAATGACTTCTCCATCGTCATACATTATTGTTGGTCTTTTAGGTCGCCAAAAAGCCCCAGAAACAAAACCTGCACACAAACCTCCAAACAATAAGTTAGCCCATCCACTTACCGCATATGACCCCATTCCGCGAAATATAGGTATTGCGAATGATGGAATAATTCCTAAAACGATAGTCCAAAATAATTCTACCCGAATATTGGAAAATAAATCAGCATTCTGTGGGACTCTAATTACCGGTCCTTTACGAATTGGAACAATAACAAAGCGGACCATAACAGACCTATTTTCCCTATCCATTGGGATACTTGAGAGTGCAGTAATATTGATTTTAGAAGGATGTATTTCGATAATTGCCTTATGCGATGTCATAGGTCCAAAACCTTCAAATTTCCGAGGTCTACCATCCATCATTGCACCTCGATTATTGGAAGAGGTACAATCTGACAATAGTTCGCGAGATTTTATTTTTGTTGAAATTTTATTTTGCTGACCTGAAAGATACCATTCTCCTTGACTAGGGCACCTAATTTCCCAATCAAACTTTGAATCCAATAATTCCTTTTTCTCTAGCAGCCTTTTTGATAACTCATGTTCCACTACATCCAATTTATCTTGACTCCAACAAGTAGAATCTTGATCGATATCTAGGCCCTTAGAGAAGTCAGATAATTGCTCATTTGTTAGGGGGTGCTCCATTATGAAAAAAGAAGGGCACTGGACTTCATGTCTCGGCCTCTGGCTAGAGTAAATCCAACCTCCTTTACTTTCTCCAATAAATACAGACTCTGAATCAACCTTAGTAAATGACAAACCGGCTAAGGTTATTGAAGACACTAGATCACCTATTGCATTGTTTGGACATTCTATTATACCATTCCATTCCTGATTTATGATCTTCGAGCAAAGAAAACTGAGGGAATGGCGAGATAGAACTCATATAACCGAATACAGAAAAGTCAACTAGATTTGGTAACTCACCACCAAAGTAATCCTTTCCTTGATGCTCATCAGTAAATTCAGTTAGTAAATCATGCCATAAATTCTTCGGCGTACGCCCATCTTTCTTTACTCTCTTTTTGGCAATTATGCCCCACATGATTGGAAAGCCAGCCCAAGCATATAGTCGCTTAGAGAAAAATCCAAACTCCTCTATTTTTGAAATCCTGGTTGTTGTTTTGAAAGCAGAACCGAGAGTTCCATACAATATGGGGACGGTTGCCTTTGATACATGAGTATCAGACCACACCATCCATTTTTCATTACGTTCAGGGGAAGAGATTGATGCTAACTTACCTTCATTATATTTCTCATCGATTAGTTTTAGCAATGGGGTAGAATCAACATGATGCTTACCACTTTCATCAGTAAAAACAGGAACTTTGCCCCAATCCCCAGCAAATGAAACCGCCTTTTTGATTTTCAATCCATTGACTGGAATCATTTTGACGTCCATTCCCAAGTAGTCGATAAGTCCACGGACTTTCCAACAAAATGGGCATGTATGAAGAAGATGCAAACTTTGCTTTTGTCCCATGAAGATGCCAAATTAACCGCCTTCTTCAAACCTTGTCTTCTTCAGGAGACACATATTTCCAGCCCATTTTCCAAAAATCTAAATCATCCAACCAGTTTATCCATTCCTTGTCAGTACAGGATAGAAGTCGAAATGCTCTAACTTCCAAACCCTCTCTATTGGCTTTTGATATCACTCCTGAGTCAAAACCATCTTGCCATTCTACCTGCATTTGGCGAATTTGCCGACGTGCTTCTTCTGGATTATCAAAGTTCATTTCACAAAGGTTTCGCAAATCCGAAAGCCACATGCGGCCGTCTTTTAGAAGAGGGTCTTCCGAGATAACTTTCTTGGGTTTTTTTCCAAACGGCCACCAACTCATAAATATCTCGAATAGCTCTAGTAATTTAACCACACCTATTGTAAATGTTAAATTACTTGAATCATAGCGACTAGTAATATGGACATTTCCGATTTACTGCCTTTACTTGGCAACTCAATTATCAAGGATTAGCAATCGGAGTTTTTCTTGGATTTTTGTTCAAAATCGCATCAAAAATCATAAAAATATTCTTCTTCATACAATTCCTATTATTCAAATGGTTAGAATCAAGGGGCATTTTGATAATCGACTGGAATCGCTTGACTATGGGATTAGTGGGTAAAAAAGAAAATCTAATCGAACAATCAGAATCACTAGTCACCTCTTTGATGGAAATGGGTACATTCGGAATGAGTATTATGATTGGGATATTTTTAGTATCTAAAATTAAGTAATAATGAGTTTATTTCATCAATTAGAACAATTACGCAGCATCATGGGTAGGGTTGTAGTTCACATCTTCGGTAAGCCGAAGGATAAGGCCATTGGTAGTTTAGTTGAGACCTATGGTCAACGAATCGCTAAAAGAGGAATAAAGATAGAATTTTATTCTGAAAAACTCAACGTATCAGAATATATAGAGAAGTTAATCAATTGCAAAGGAGAATTATTATTGCTAGATGAATCTGGTGAAATGATCGATTCAGTATCTTTTGCTCAAAAGTTAGAGAATTGGAATCTCTCTTCTAATGACATAAATCTTGCAATTGGCCCAGCAGATGGATGGCCGAAGGGTGAAAAGAAAGCCCCCTTCGGTAGAATCTCACTTTCTCCAATGACCTTCCCTCATGAATTAGCAGCAGTAATGTTACTCGAACAATTATATCGTTCTACTGAAATAATTAGAGGCTCAAAATACCATAGGGACTGAGCAAATACTCAAAACGAATCGAATAGCCCCTTGTATCGGGGAGAGAGATGTTTTTCGAAGAATCATCGACTAGATGGGCACTGATTTTCTTTGAATTAACCATAGGTATGATTCTTTTCTTTGGTTCAAAGAGTCAACCATTCCCAACACCATCTCGTAGGCTAGGTAGTTTATTGCTACTCATTTCAACCTTACTTTTAGTTGGCCAATCAGCCCCAAGACCTGCTTCGGTAAACGGTCACTTTGCATTTCTGTCATTGATGGGTGCCTTTGGATTAATTTTTGGAGTACACCACATGCTTAGGACAAGACGTGAAGTTTTGGTAGCACCAATGGCTGGATTTATGTTTAGCGTAGGTGTTGGAGGGTTAATGGTTCAGACTTGGTCATCATTGGGAACAATCGAGCAGTGGTCAGGATTTTTGGCTTTGATAGTTTTGTCAGGTGGTCAAGTTTGGTTAGTATTCAGAGGATTACTAATCGGGCGGCTCCCTCTTGCTTGGAGCCAAGCAGGTATGGTCGCCCTCAACAGAGGCCAGTTATCTGGAAACCATGGTGCTATTTCGTGCTTTGAAAAAGCCTGGGATGTCGATGAAGAACACCTTAACCCAATGGCTTATAGTGCATTGTTAAAGATAAGTCAATTCCTTGGCAATCATGAAGATATAGAAAAATGGCATGAAGCACTAATTGGAGTAGGTGGGGAAGAAGCTGTTGCCAAAGAATGGATTGAAGCGATCGATAATAGTTTGAAAACAATAAATCCGACAAATGACAAAAATTAGTCTAATCTGGATATAATGTGCACTTTACAAGAAACTTATTCCCTTAATCCGGTAATTTATTCGATTTAATTGAACAAGACTACAAAGCAATTAATAAGTTGAAAGTCTAATTATTATCATGGGCAACAACAAAGCATATACGAAATCAGATAAATTAACTAAATTTGCATGGATTCTGTTCACTATTTGGTTTTGTTCAAATCTTCTTTCACAAGTTGCATATATCGCAGTATATGGATTACCATATGATGGCTTACCCATGCTCGTTTCACTAGGTCCGATATACTACCTAGCAATAATTGTCGAAATCTCAATGTGGGTATTCATTGGTGGGTTTTTTGGTAAGAAAATCATCAGGAAGGAGAATGTAATTAATTCAACCATAAACTGATGTTGGTTTTTTCAAGAAGTAACCGAAAAGACACTGATGAAAGAAAATTTAGCGATGCCTTCAAGGTCTGTCTTGTGAAAAGATAAGTGTGACGGAAGAAAATTACTCATCGACCTTTATGGGACGGCCAATGGAAATAACTATGCTTCAAGGTGGTGAAGCAAAATTACAAAAGTTGCCATATAATGTTCATTTAGTAACCATTGAGCAGGCAAGAGAAAGTTTACCAGAGGCGAAGCAATTACTGATAGAATTGCAAGTTATGAATGATCAAGCACAAGACCTAACTCACGAAATCGAAATATTACTTGAAGAATTAGATCCAGAAAATGAACACGTAGTCGAGATAGCTGATACATTGGCATTGATAATTAGAACTTGGCAAACTATAGTTTCAAAATTAGAATTAACTGGTGCGAAAGTCGCCTCATTAGATCCTGGAAGACTCGAGTGGCATGGAGTTGTCGATGGCAATTTAGCCTTATACTCATGGTGTATGGGGGAAGAAGATATTGAATGGTACCATTACCTAGATTCGACCTATCTTTCCCGCAAACCCCTCATAGAAGCATAATTTAGCCAAGGATAAGCGGAGTGCTGGATATGGTTCGAATTACCCGAGTTTATACAGGAACAGGAGATGATGGAACATCGTCTTTTGTAGATGGAACAAGGCATACTAAGTCACATCAAAGGTTCGAAGTAGTTGGAACCTGTGACGAACTAAACTCAATCTTGGGCATGATTATAATGGAATGTAATAGGTTGCCAAGGCATGAAGATGGTGGCCAAAGCAGTAGTAATGAAAGAGTAAAAAAAGTAACCATTGCAGCATTATCAAGAATTCAAAATGAATTATTCGACTTAGGGGCAGAATTAGCTTGTTTGCCAAAGGAAATTCCAGAATATCTGGAATTAATCAATGAACATCAATCGGAATTACTACTTGCTGAAATGGATGCATGGCAAGAGGGTCTAGAGCCGCTAAGAAACTTCATCCTACCATCTGGACAGGGTCCTGAATCAGTGATACATTTTGCTAGAACTGCTACTAGAAGATTAGAACGTAATATAGTAAAACTGGTTCAATTAGAAGGACAAGATTCAGTCCGTTCTCTTGTATTAGTTTACGTCAATCGTCTTTCTGATTGGCTATTTATTCTAGGAAGATGGGTTTGTTCAAGCCTAGACCATGATGAATCAATTTGGATGCCCTTGGCTAATAGAAAGCAAGGAGACGGAGTTGTTGATTTAATTAAAAAAATCAATTCAAATGATAATGATATTTCATTAATCGATTAATCTAAACCATTTGCTTCCATAAAAGATTGGGCTGATTTTAGAATCCTTTTAGCCTCTCCATGGGTTACTAATTCGATCGCTTGACTCCAATCCAGCCACATATAATTACGATGTTCTTTAGATAATTTAATACTGATTTTTTCGGTTACTGCAAGGTACCAAAATACTTGCTTAGTGCGTTTTTTCCCTTTGTAGTGATAAGTATATTCAGTCCGTTCCTCAAATTTAGAAACGAAATCAAATTCACTGATTCCAGTTTCTTCTTTCAATTCACGCCTTGCAGTTTCTAAATAATCAGAATCTGTGTCTTCTATGTGACCCTTTGGCAAATCCCAATGGCCTTGAGGATATTGCAATAACAATACCGTGCCTAAATTTACCAAAATGACCCCGCTTGAAGTCTCCATGTGCAACTCCAAATGGTCAATGGTCATGTTTGTTTTCCCGACATAATCGAGAAACTTCTTGACTTCTGCCCTCACGCCTTGTTTCATGATGGCGGAAAATGAGGGCGATAAGACTGTTATTCCCAATTTTGATAGAATCATAGCAGACTCTGATTTAGATGGTCTTTGTGCTGCTGCAATTTTGAAAGCATATAACCCAGATGCAGAGGTGATTTTCTCTCATGCAGCCTTAGTTCGCTCCGGTAGGATTGATAATTTAATAAACCGCTCTACTGCGATGGTAGATTTGCCCTTTCACCCAAACTGTGGATGGTATGTAGATCACCACCAAACCAATCGTCCTAATGAAAGTGAAGAAAAACTATTCCTAGAATCGGGAGGAGTGTGTAATTGGGAAGCAACTCCTTCAGCTGCAAGGTTAGCATTCGATTTATTATCGCCCCATATCGATTTATCTCATCTAGAGGAAATAATGCCTATTGTCGACGCATTGGACTCTGGAAAGATTACATTGGAAGAATTCCTTGAAGATAGCCCGATTTTACAATTCTCACGCTCACTTAATATGAGGGATATAGGGTATATGCAGGAGGCTTTACGACTATTCTCATCAGGTGCTTCAGTTTCTGAGATATTATCCACTGACATAATTCAAAAACGCATTACAATTGTTAAGGACGAACGGGCTAGTATCGAACAATATATTTCCGAAAATACCCAGATAACAGATCGGTTGGCAATTTGTCGATTAGATAATTCAGGTTTCCATTCCAATGGTTACTTAGTTACAGCCTGGGCAGGCAATAAAGCAGATGCTTGTTGTATCATCCATGGTTATGATGATGGCTCTATATCAACTCCAAATAGGCCAGCATTATCTGCTAGTTTTTATGCAAATTCATTTCTAGAAAACGGTCAAGACCGCTATGACTTGTCGAGATTAGCAACATCTCTAGATCCCACCGGCGGAGGTCATGCCAATGCATGCGGTTGTAGAATTCAACCACCAGGCGTTAAATCGAATCTCGATCATTGGTTTAAAATGTGGAATAATCGGGATGAAGAATTATCTTTGTCAAAGTACTGAAAAAAGATATATAAATCCTAAAAATGCGTGTATTATTGCTATTACAACAATAAAATCAGCAGCACGCCCATGTTTTAATTTCAGGTGAGAAAATTTTTCGCCAGCGATTTTGGCAGAGGCAGTCTTTCTACCAAGTCTTGCTAATACCACTAGTAGTATGAATCCCAAGGGGCCCATAAATCCATGTAGATTTGTCGGCCATATCTCTGAAAAAATATCTCCATTAGATCGCCAACCCGCAATACCTCGTCCGATAAATGCGACCATGATGACTGTAAAAGTGGCCCAAACCAACCTATCTCCCATCTTAATATGTGATCCAAGGGCTGTTTTTCGGTCATCACCCTTTAACAAGGTACTTTTTTTACGCCAAGAATACTGCCACCATACCCAATAAATCAAGCCACAGGCCAGTATTGGGTGGGCAAGTAATGCCAAGGTTCGAATCAAATCCAAAGTACCACTGATACGGGCTAAGTAATGGTCATAAATCTATGTTGGCAGTCGAAAACTTTGATTTTGTACCATTTTTAACCAATCTTATTGCCGGTGCATTCAAGTCCGGTAGTCTCCGCGTTCTAATTGTCCGGGTGGTTTTACTGCAAGAAGCGCATATGGTAAAATGTTTGGAATCCGCTTTCAAAGCGAACATCCCAAAACCCCAACGTCGTAGACTAGTTGCTAAAACTGCTGATTGGACAATGCTAGAAAGGCCATGGCGCTCGTTAGTATACCTGGCAATGGAAGAGGTCGAAGTACCTTCAGAGGACGACAAAACCTCATCTGGCCGCCAACAAAGAGGTCCACGAAGACGAATGCGCGGTGGAGGGGCACAATCACCTCTCGATTGGCTACCCTCACTCGAGGAAATCAAGGAAGACACAACCTCTTCGCAAGCATTTCGTTTAGCGGTCATATTAGTCAATAAGCAATTAAAAAAGGATGAATGGAGCGAAGATTATGATTCTGAAGAGAAATCATTGCGCGACTACTGTTTGGAACATGGTGTCGACATTTCTTGGCATAAATTGGCTGAACACACCGCTCTTTTAGGCCAATTTCTTGCTTTTCCCAAAGCCAAAAAGAAACAGGTAAAAGCCTCCAAAAAGGTAGATATTTCAAGTGCTAGAATAGACCCCTATGATTCTAAAAGTATGCTCGAAGTATTGAATCAATTTAGTTCACTTTGCAAGGATGCAGAAGAACATGTTGCTTTGCAGAAAGTGATCTCCCAACTAAAATCAAAGAGAACCATTAGTCCTAGTGATGATTTGTTGAAAATGAAAGGCCAAGCCTCAATAATTTCCGTATTACTTGGAATAAATAGCGACACGAATGTTTCTAAAGCCCTCAAAGAGTTAGCCAAGGTAGACTCTAAAATGGCATCTGAATTTGAGGACTTTGTCAACCTACACAAAGGAAAAGCCAAAGATTGGCATTCGAGTAAAGACCTATCATCAAAAGATGGATTATCAACTACTAGGCGATATCTAGCATGGACGTTAGCTTCTGTTAAAGATGCAGCAAAATTATCTTCTAAAGAATTACTAGATGGAATTGAAACGTTACAAGAAAATCCTGAAAACAACCCGAAGGTTGAACAATTAACATGGATATATCTCTCACTATTAAATTCCGAAGGCTCTACAGAAGAAGCAAAGGAATTACTTTTGCAACAATCACTAGATACAAATGCAAACCTTACAGAATTACTTCCAGTAATCAATAATATAAAATCCTCAGAAATATATGATTGGCTACATGACCAGATTCCAAATTTAGATGAAGGCAGTCTAGTCGAAATAGTTCGAAATAATGAATTATCTAATACTATACGTAGTTTAGCATTGAATAAATTACAAGACCAAGATGGTGAGGCATGGGAAGAAGTAATTGATAATGCAATCCAAACCTATTCTCAAACATTGGAGTTGAAACGTTTGGCCAAGGTCTTGTCTTCAAATCCGGTATTTGTTCTTTCAAATCCTTATGAAGCATTATTGGCATATCACTTAATTGCTGCTAAGGGCGATAACGAACTACTTCAAGCGACTAAAGACTCTAGATCTGAGGCCCTATCCTCGATACATAGTACCAATCCTCCCGAATATATTTCTTCTACCAGCCATTCATTATTGATGCTGATGGAAGGTAATAGTATCGATGAAGAGAGTTTCACGATACTGGATAAGCGTGGGTATCAGGCACTAAAAAGTGCGAGGAACTCATTGAAGGAAGGGGGCACAGGGACAATATCATTAACTAATCTAGAACATTTGATTTCTAGTGTACAGCAAAGTGAATTGAATGAATTGGAGAGAAGATTATTTTCGGTGTTAATTTCAACCCTTAGGCTAAACCATGTTAGATTATCATTACAACACGGTATGAGAACTAGTGATTCAATAGAAATCTTAAATCAATTGATTGAAGGTAGTAAAACGCCATCAAGAATAATTAATTCGGTTAGTAAATTAATTTTTGAACACGACATTGGATTATCTTCTCTGGTTAACTGGTATCAAGAACATGATCCACTATCTCCATGGCATACGGTTTGCCGAGCTGCAGTTTCGGCAGAAAATAAAGACGAAATAAATGCAGCAAGAGATTACAGACGTGCTGCTGAAAATAGTGAATTCGACTTTGAACATTCAATGATTTTATACAGAAAAGCACTGATACATCTTGCTCATGCTGGCCAGTGGAGTGAGGCAGTTAATTTATTGAATCAACAACCAGCACTGAAGACTGCAATCACCAAACGTTTCCAATTATATCTCAATGTATCATATACTGCTAATCACGAAAATACCGATCAGGCTACACAATTATTGAAAAACTTCGTTAGACGTACTAAAACAATCGAGGAAGAAAACGAAGAAGGTGAAGTAATACAAAAAGAAAGAGTCTATTTCGCCGAAGATGAACTTGATGGATTGAAAAGTTATCCATTCGAACACCGTAGAACCTTGCCACATGAACCATTTTCAGGACGAGTTACTGCTGCAATAAATACCGTGTACAAAAATAGACGAAGGAATCGTAAGTCTTTCGATATGCAATACATGATAATCATGCAGCAACCGAATCCTTCACTGATGGAGGTTTATGATTTGGCTAAGGAAGCAGCGGAAAGCAGTCCGGTTGAAGGAATGATGTTTATGGAACGCGCTCAGAACTCAGGTAAATTCACTTTAAGAGATTCTAGAAGACTGGGAGAGGCGGAAACCAGTTTATTTGCTAAGTATAAATCAAACATCACCAATTCATCTAGAAGATACATGAAGCACCTTTCTTTATCGCCTTTGGTCTTAGTCGACACCAATATTTTAGTTGATGCATTAGTAGAAAAGATTGGAACTCGCTTAGAATTGGCTAGTGAAACAAGCTTAGACTTTTCTGAAGAGAATTCATTCCACAAAGTATTGTTGAGTCGTGCAAGAGATAATAAAATCAATTTATGGTTGCCGCAAATTGTCAAACATGAAATAAGTGAAATCGGTAAAGGAATTGGAAAACTGCGTGATAAGTTTAGTAACTTATTAGTAAAACCGGAAGTTTTAGATTCGATTTTGAAACCAGAAACAGTTTCTAAATTAGTAGAGGAAGTAATAGCGGAATTCAATATCTGGAAACCTTTAGACATACATCTTGAAAAAGATTCTGAAACTCCAGAAAATAAGAAATTAGTAAAGAACTTTTTAGTAGATTATTCCGAAATATATGAAGAATTAACTGCGATGAAGGCTAATAGAGGGGGCAAACAAAATAGAACCAAGATCGAAGGTAAAGCGGTTTACCCCGAGTCCCCCGATAAAAAAATCATGATGGTTTCAATGCATCTTGCCAAGCAATCCTTAGATGGATTAGGGACAATACTTGTAGCGACCAGAGACGGCGATTTTACATTGACTGCACGTGCCTTTGAAGAAAGGTTTGGATTTGGTGTTGTAAAGAATAGTAGGATGCTAAATGCCTGGCTAGAGGCTTAGTATTTGTTTGAAAGAGTGAACTACTTTTTCCAAGAAGCGACATATCTGCTAATTTCAGGAGATTCGGCCTTAGTAAATAATTCAAAAGATACAGGATCTAATGAACTGAATACTTCTTCCAACCATTTCTTTTCTAGTGGCCAAGGAGGCGGAGAGATTAGTTGTTGACGCCCATCATCTAATCTTCCGATACAAAGTAAGTGACCTCCGGAATTAAGCAGTTTTGGTAATGCTGAAGCACCGCCTTCCCTAATTCCTCCACTCGGTATTGCTTGCAGAATATGTATTTCGACAACCAAATCAAATTTTTCTAACCAACTTGCTGGTAAATTTAACAAATCTTCAACTTGCCATTCAGTTGATGATGACGGAAATCTTTCTTTACACCAAGTGATACATGAAGAGGAAATATCGAATGCAGTGACTTTGAATCCAAGTTTTTCTAACCCGATTGCATCATCACCAAGCCCACAGCCAATAACCAATGCATTCCCTGTTAGATGACGGTTTTCCAACCACTTCATCATTATGACATTTGGTTCAAGAGTCGCCCAAGGAATAAGTCCAGGATCTCTTTTTGCATTGTCATATAATTCCTCAAACCAACGTAGTGGTTCGTCATCATCTGCTGCCTTTTCTGAGAGAGATAGCAGTCGCTTTCTCATATCTTCAAAGTCTTCTTGCATCATTTCATCTCACATGTGTGAAATCATAGTATCGCCAAATTCACTACATGTCATCAAGGTTGCATCATCCATCAAACGCTCAAAGTCATTTGTGACGGTCTTTGCAGAAATTGCTCCTTCCATTCCTTTAACGATCAAATCTGCAGCCTCATTCCATTCCATATGTCGTAGCATCATTTCAGCACTAAGAATTAAACTTCCAGGATTCACTTTATTCTGTCCAGCATATTTTGGGGCAGTCCCATGCGTTGCTTCAAAAATTGCAATTCCGGTATCATAATTGATATTTGCACCGGGGGCAATTCCAATGCCTCCAACCTGTGCCGCCAGGGCATCAGAAATATAATCGCCATTCAAATTCATAGTAGTTAAGACCGAATATTCACCAGGTCTGGTGATGATTTGTTGGAGCATGGCATCTGCAATGACATCTTTAATCAATATATTTCGACCAGTCTTAGGATTAACAAAACTACACCATGGACCACCATCTAATTCAGTTGCACCAAATTCGTCCTTGGCTATATCATAGCCCCAATCTCTAAATCCGCCTTCGGTGAATTTCATGATATTGCCTTTGTGAACAATAGTTACACTTTCATTATCATTCTCGATTGCATATTTTATTGCAGCTCTGACTATTCTAGCAGTACCTTCTTGGGAAATAGGTTTGATTCCGATTCCAGAAGTATTTGGAAAACGAATTTTATCAACACCCATTTCATTTTGTAAGAAATCTATCACCTTTTTTACTTCTGGTGAGCCAGCTTCCCATTCAATACCAGCATATACATCTTCACTATTTTCTCTGAAGATGATCATATCAACCTCTCCAGGGGACTTTACAGGAGATGGAGTTCCATCATACCAGCGAACAGGACGTACGCATGCAAATAGGTCTAATTTTTGACGAAGTGCAACATTTAGGGAGCGAATTCCTCCACCAACGGGAGTTGTAAGTGGGCCTTTGATAGAAACCAAACCAGTTCTCATAGCATCTAGGGTTGCCTCAGGTAGCCATTCTCCAGTTGCATTGAATGCCTTTTCACCAGCTAAAACTTCACTCCAAACGATTGACTTTTGACCATTATATGCCAATTCAACTGCTGAATCAACTACTTTCATCATAACCGGAGTAATATCTACTCCAATTCCATCTCCTTCTATGTAGTGGATTATTGGATTGTTTGGAATATTTAAAACTCCATCATTCATTGTAATTTTACTTCCAGACATCGCTCTCAAATTAGCCGACAGGCATTCCCTTCAAGAATCAACCCCCCATGCGTTAACCATGTACGGAAGAGTAGATTGGATTGGTGAGCATAAAATAGAGTGCAGCAACGCCAATGATCAAAAAATCACCATAGACTGGGAAGATGGGCCCTCACCGGTTCAAATTACTTTGCAGATGATGGGGGCATGTTCACTAGTTGACATAGTAGGTGGGCTAAAATCACGTGAATTTAGCAAGGCATGGATTGAGATGGAAAGTGAAAGGGCAGATACTTCACCACGCGTTTTCAAATCTATTCAAATGGTCTATCATGTTCAAGGCGATGTGCCAAAGAAGTTAGTAGAAAGGCTAGTAAAAAAGAGCCATGACAAATATTGCACCATCTCCAACATGTTGAAGAGTACAGTAGATATAACTTCAAGCGTTGTGATTCACGCTAATTCTAGTTGAAGACAATGTGTTCATTGCTTGAACCAACAAGTCTCTTAGAACGTTGTACAAAGGCATCCAGGCGCTAGGAATTGATGATGGAGCAGTTTCTAACTCGAATCCATTATCGGTAGAAAGTACTGTTGCAAAGGGCCTAACAGGTCCAGATCCAACCATGTCAATAATCAGTGACAAATGGTATGCGTCACTGTCTCTAATGACTTTAGCGGATTCAATATTTGCACGGGCTTCTGCGGGTAGTTCTGAAAGCCATTCTTCACCACGATCTTTTCTTTGTCTCAACTCTTTCTTGACTAGGACTTGTAATAACTCGGCGATGGTTTCATCAGATGCCGGCGGCATTGAAAGTTCTTCAGATTGATTTTCTAAAATTCCACCATCTTCAATTATAAAACCGAAATCATCAGTTTCTAATATTGCTTCATCGTCATCATCCATAAAGGCAGCAAGAGGATCATTTCTGATTACAGTACTATTGATTTCAGGCATTGAAATAGTAGGGCTATTTACTTGTGGAGTCAAACCCAATTCAGCAAACATATCTACTTCATCATCATCATAATCTACTATTTGAGGGGCATTTAAAAAGTCCATTTTAACCAACTTACGAATATCTGTCATGTTCCATTATACTTGAATGCATGTTACAGCCTTGAGTAACCTGCATCAAGATACTTTAATCAATTAATACATGGGCAAGTCTCAAAGAGGAGCCCATTATGGCATTACTGAGTACGATGATTAAGTATCTTGGCCGTTTGATTGGTGGCTTGTTAATCATATGTTTATTATTGATTACCCCCCTAACTCAAAGTTATCCCAATGGAGCAGACCAAAAGGCCAATGACGGATGCTTATGTCACGGTTCTGCAAAAGAGATAACTCAAGTCGAAATCATTGGACTTCCTGATAATTTTGAATCTAATACTTCATACCCTCTAACCATTTCAATTTCTAGTGAAATTGAATCTGTCCTTAATTCCTCAATTGGAGGTTTTAGATTACTGGTTTCACAAGGAGAGATTACTTTCCAAAATCAAAACCGCTCTCAATCGCTAGACTATGGTTGGACTCATACAGAAGAAGGCAGTAAGTTTCTGGTCTGGAATTTTACTTGGTTATCTCCTAATGATAATACTAGTTCAGTAGATTTCAAAGTATTTGGAAATGCAGTTAACGGCAATAATGATCCATATGGTGATGCTTGGAATTATCAAAACACCAAAGTTGGTGGTGTTGGAAATATCGACGACTTAATTGACTTTGAAGATGTTCATAAACTGGAAGCATATGAAAAAATAATGCTTGGTTCGGCAATAACGGCATTGCTTTATCTAGCATATATTGTGATAAAATGAATTCAATCAATTTACGAATTCAATACTCTTATTTCTAAGCGCCCTCAATTGACGGTTTTCACTAGAACCATGAATCTGTTCACTCTTAACGCCAGTTAATACAAGCATAACACGTATTTCATCACCAAGAGATTCATCCACCGCAGCTCCCCAAATTATCTTAGCATGCGGAGATACTTGTTCTTGAATAATTTTAGCACACTTTTCAGCCTCACCCAAGGTTAGCGAAGGTCCACCTACCACATTGATTAATGCACCACGTGCATCGGTGGTATCCAATTCAAGCAATGGTGAATGCAAGGCTTCCAAAGTCGCCTCTTCGGCACGATTTGCACTCTTCGAAGCACCTAGGCCAATCATAGCAACCCCACTTCCAGATTTTATGACTGATTTCAAATCTTCAAAGTCGAGGTTAACCATTCCATCTGTAGTCAACAACTCTGTAACTCCTGTGATTGAGCGTACTAATAGTTCATCCCCAACGCGAAAAGCACTTGCTATTGGAAGGTCTTTTACGCCTTCAATTTCTAATAACCTTTCATTTGGAATCACTAAGATTGTATCACAGTGCTCACGTAAACGCTCTAATCCCCATTCAGCATTTTGTTTGCGAAGGGAACCTTCAGATTTGAATGGATATGTTACAACGGCGATTGTCATTGCACCTTGTTGCTTTGCTAATCTAGCGATATGACCGGCAGCGCCAGTCCCTGAACCGCCACCCATACCAGCAGTAATTATTGCTAATTGAGTATCATTTGTGATTCTTCTTAGAGCCATTTCTGATTCCAATGCTGCTACTTCACCTTTTGATGGATCGCCTCCAGCACCTCTGCCTCTCGCAGTTCTCCCGATCAATACTTTTTCTTCGATAGGGGACATCAATAAGGCTTGAGCATCAGTATTTATTGCATACCCAGTGACATACTTACTGTCAAATAAACCCTCTTCATGAAGTCTATTGATAGCGTTACATCCAGCACCGCCAGCACCATAGACTCTAATTCTAGGTTGTAGGGATTCCAAAAGTGCACGCAACTCTTCTTCACTCCCCTGCCCAGGGGGTAATTCATTTGGAGAAACCTTGTTTTGTTCCTCTTCGCTGAGTTCAAGAACTCGCTCGATAAGATGACGCATACAACTCATGCTGCACGAAGCATCTTTGAAGATACCGACTGATTTAACCCCTTAGAGGGCGGTTTTACTAGTATAGATAAAATCCCAAAATCAGTCTTTGAGTCCTTCTTGAGTAACATTGTATACGCATTCACCATCAGGTAAGTTTGGTGAATCGACTAATCTTGCGATTCTTCTTCCACCTTTTGCTTTGCGAAGATAAAGCCTGAATGTACTAGCGTGTGCTAGTACGTGACCACCTATTGGCTTTGTAGGATCTCCCCACATGGCATCAGGCTTTGAGTGAACTTGATTTGTTACCAGTACCAAGGCATTATTGATATCTGCCAACTGCTTGAGTTCTTTGAGATGCTTATTCAACTTCTGCTGTCTGTTTGCCAACATTCCTCTTCCAATATATTCAGCACGGAAGTGACTTGTTAGAGAATCTACAATAATCATTTTTACATTCAAGCCTTTGCTCATTCTTTTAATTTCATCAACCAATAACATTTGATGTGCTGAATTATATGCTCTGGCGACATGTATTCTAGATAGTACTTGATCAGGATCAAGGTCTAATCCCCGGGCCATCTGAGTGATTCTTTCAGGTCTAAAAGTATCTTCAGTATCGATATAAAATACATCGCCATCTAACCCCCCTTCTTCGACAGGAAGGGTGCAGTTAACTGCTAATTGATGACCAATTTGTGTTTTACCACTGCCAAATGCGCCATAAACTTCTACTAAAGCTTGGGTTTCAAAACCGCCACCTAGTAGATCATCGATAGACTGAACCTTTGATGACAATTTAGATACTTCTCTTCTTCTTTCTAGCAGGGCTCCACCAGAAAGGAAACCACCAATATTGGCCATTTTCTTCGCGGCTGCAATAATCTTACTTGCTACCGCTTCACCAATCTCTGCTTGATCTGCTAAATCCGCTGGAGTCATTACTGCAAGGGCCAATAATTCATCAAATCCGGCTTCACGTAATTTTTCAGCAGTCGCAGGTCCAACACCAGGAAGGTCTTCGATTCCGGGCTCTAACCCCTCCTCATCTTGTGGCATCATTACCATCGCTTCCTCTTGAAGGTCTTGATTCTTTTCAACTTCTATCTTCACATTTTTCTTTGATTTACTAGCCATATTCCATCACTTCTAAAACCTCTTGGCTTGGCTACAGTATATCAATAAACCAACCAGTCCCAAGCCTAAAGAGAATCAATAACGGGTTGTATTAACTTAAATTTCGGGCCACGGAGCCGTTGTGTTCACTTTCAGTTCACTTTAACCTGAACTGAAACTAAACAATCATGATTCTGGATTCTGTGTTGTTGGCATTGGGTTTGGTGAACTTTCATCTGCTATGTAAGTTATAGAAACTGTATGTGAAATAGTTACTTGTTCCTCATTATGATTCAAGCCAACCTCTAATGTCCAAATTTCAGCACTAGGCCCAACCTCATTGTGAATCCATGTAGCATCTTGACCATCGCCGAGTTGTTCAGGTGGTGATTCTCTAGTGATTGTACTGCTGTTAAGATGCCAAGTGACAGTAACGGGCCCGCTACCGATTCCACCTAAACCATTTGAAGGGTTTTCAACATTCGAATCTATTTGTATTTGGCTTGGAGAACTACAATCACAGTCAGGTGTTGTATCGATATTCATAGTATCTGGGTCTGTAGTCTGGCTATCACCCCACTGAGTAGCTTTATCAATTCTTATGGTCAATGTCATACTTTCATCATTGTCTGCATCATCTAAGGCACCTAATGTAGCAGTAAATAACCCATGAGTTAGGTATGTGTAAGTTATTTCTCCCGTTTCATTAGCGTTTACTTCAGTTCTTGAACTTCCATCGCCCGGGTCATAATAGAAAGTGGTAAGAACTCCAGAGTTTGATTTTGTATAGGCGTAGTTGAAGGTTAATTCAACACCATTGAGTGTTATTGAGTTGCCATTTTGAATATTTTCTTGAATAGTTCCTGAAGTTGTATCATAGTATACCATGAGATCAATATCACTCTCTTCGTCTGAATCATCATCATCTTGAATACAACCTGAAAGGCTAGCTGAAAAAATGACGAAACACATCATCAAATTCAAGAAATACTGTCGCATGATATATTGTAGAAGGTGCTTGTTGATAAGTAAGTTCATTGTATTGATATTTTTTTCCTTTTTTACCCGGTTTTCGATCTTTTACAAATTAATATTCATCGGTGCATTGAAAATGGGGGAGGTCAGCCGTTGGGATAACGAGGTGGGGTAGTCTGGATATCCCGTCGGGCTCATAACCCGGAGATCGATGGTTCAAATCCATCCCTCGTTACCAATTTAACTGTACTCATAATAGTCGTGCTTAGCAGTTAGAGAATCTAGTGCATTTTGCAATCTTACGTTTGCAGCAGCCTCTCCTCTTTGTATTGCACCGATTTCATTTCCAATCCGTTCCGCTTGTTGCCCAGCATCTTGCATTCCGGTTTGAGAAATTATTTCAAGTGCCTTTTGCACTTCAACGGCAGATGCAGAAGGCAGATTTATCGGCTGCAAAACATATACTTCGCCAATTCTTATCACCGGTCCTGCAGAAATGCTACAATCGACCAATCTACGAATTATTGTTTTATCATCATTAAAGTATTGAAAAGCATCCAACGCAATCGCAATATTTCCTTGAGATATCCTTTCACACTTGGCATAGGTCTTTTTTGCCGCCCTATTTTTATTTGCAGCAGCGTAAATATTGGCACATCTTCTCAAATCTTCGAATAGTGGGCGCATCAGATCAATAGATGCCGATTGACTTTTATTAATTAGGGAAGCTAACTTTTTACGTTCTCTAAGTAGCGTTTTACCAGAGGCAACAGCGCGTAAGTTCTTATTGCGAATCAATAATACATCACAAAGAATTCTCAAACCTTTAACCAACATCATCTGAGAATTCAAGTCACGCTTTTTTTTAGATAGAAACATATCAGTGAATTGTATCGCCATCACTTCTGACATCTCTAATCTTCCATCTTTGATGTAACTCTCCAACTGGAGTAGTGTTTGATTAGGGTCACTCATACCAAACATGATGAACAAACTACGCAAAACGGCATTACCTTTGATGCCTTCTATACCTAATAAAAGGTATAAAAAAATAGTAAAATCAATACGATATTTGTTTAGTGGTGAGTTTCACGGTTCAATTATGCAACCTAATCTATGTCTGGCACTCGCAGGTACCCCTGGATGTGGAAAAACCACATTGGCTGAGATATTTTCTAACAATGGCGCCAATATAATTTCTGTAAAAGAATTAGCCTTACAATACGATTGTCTCGGAAATATCGATTTAGAAGACGAAGCAAGTGAAATTGATATCCATAAGTTGGTAGAATTATGGGAAAATGAAAATGATGGATTAGTTATTGTCGATGGCCATCTTTCCCATTTTCTTGATGTCGATGGAATCATATTGCTAAGATGTAACCCAACTAAATTAGAAGATAGATTATCCAATAGAGGTTACTCAGATCATAAGATAAATTCCAACAAAGAATGGGAATTGATTTCAGGAACATGGTCCGAATTACTTGAATTTGAAATAGAAGTGCCAATTATTGAATTAGATACAACAACTCAAAGCAGCGATGATATTTATCAAGTAATATCTGAATGGATTGATAAAAAAATGCCTTCAGATTCTATTATGGAACAATCCAAGGTAGCAATAGATTGGATGAGTCAGTGAGATTTTAACCGCAACAATCAACCCCCTAATTCATTTGGATATATGTGAGGAAGCAAAATGGCTCTTGAAAAGTTACGTAAATATTGGGAACAAGCCCTTGTACCAATAGTGAAATTATTATCTGGATATCCACCCGCCTTAATCACATGGGCCGCATTACCTATTGGCATAATAGGCGGCTTAGCAATTCTTACAGCAACCAACGATTCACTAGGTGCATCGATGTTATTAGGAGGTGGAGTGCTGATTATTTTAGCAATGGTCCTTGATGGCTTGGATGGGCCAGTTGCTAGAGCAACTGGGAAAGTAACTAGATGGGGTGATTACCTTGACCATACCTTTGATCGTTTACTAGACGCAGTATGGATAATCTGTATAGCTGGTTCCATTTTCGTCAATGATCTTGTATTGGGTCTTTCCGCGGCTTGGCTGACATTATTGGGATCATATATGGGCACTCAAGCACAAGCGGTTGCAGGGACTCGAAATTATCGTGGTTTTTCACGTGCAGATAGGACCATTCTGAGTATAGTTGCTATATTTGTAATGGCATCGATGGTCTATTTGGGCACTCCAGATTGGGGCATGTATCCTAAACCGTTTGATCATATTCCAATAAATCCGTTAAGTCTCACAGTATTTATTTCAGCCTTAGGTGGAATCTGGACATTCCAGATACGATTTATGCAAGCAAGAAAACAAATAAAACAAATCGATGAAGATGACCCACTACCTCAAAAAAGCGGTTCTGAAAATGAATGAAACCATAACTCGGTAATCGTGAAAGTGCTAAAAGTTTCACTACTTTTATTGGAAAATAAGCGGTATACTCATAACAGTTGCATGCTAGAAAGGGATGATGACGGGTAGTTCGCAAGGTAAAGATGGGAAACTTATCGCTACAGTTTTAGTCGCCTTGATGGCACTTTCAGCGATTCCGATGATTCCAGCCTCAGCTGAAGATATTGGGAACCCGATGCACCTACAAGCCCAAGATATAGCAGCAGTATTCGACATCAGTACAGAATTAACAACTATCACATGGCGTAATATTGATTCACCGGGCGCAGAATTGAACAATATTTTCGATGCAGTTTACAAGTTATATAGACATACTGAGCAGATTAACTCCTCCAATGTTGGAGATGCCGAATTGATACATCAAGTAGATGTTTGCAATCCTAGTCAGATTTTAGGATCATCTAGCAGGTATGATTGTATGGCATATAATGGTACACATCCCGGGCATAATTACTCTTATTTGGTTGCCCCAGGAACAAATGATACATTCTATTATGGCATCAGTACTACAATTGATACTATAGGCACATATGAAGACTTTATTTCAAATGAATCTAGTCTTTTCACTCCAGTATCTGAGATCACAACTCCAATTAGAACGCCATATAACCTTCAAGCCAGTTTCGACTCTTCAACAAGCGTAACAAGTCTTAATTGGGTAAATCTAAATGATTTATTCCCATTATTGCCTGAAGTAGGACCAAATGCCTATTCAACACATATATGGAAATCAGACCAACCATTGACTAGAGAAACTGCTACATCATTGATGTCTCCCTTAACGCCAGTCGCTAATTTAACTGCAGGAATTTCAGCATACCAAATGGACATAGCACCAGGGACCAATGCGGATGTATATTATTCAATAACTTATTTCCTACCTAACTGGAATGGAGCGGGTCAGCACTATGAAGATATACGGTTTTTATCTAATAATGCTCTAACACTCCCTATTTCAGAAGATAATCTACCGCCACCGCCTGTGGCCTCAATAACAACGACCTTCATTTCAGATAGTTCTACTGGAGGTGGAAAGACAGTAATTTCTTGGTCAGATATATCGTCAGAAACAGGAGAGTCATATGCGATATATTCATCGGGTTCAACTTTCAATAATACTACTTTATTCGGACCTACCATAATTTCCGTAGTCCCTGAAGGATTGAATAGTTATGATCATACACTACCAATTGGTAGACTTGGATATACTACTTATTGTGTAGTAGTGGTTGATGAAAATGGTATTTTTGACACATTCATAAAGCCTCAATCATGCTCGACAGAATATGAAAATGCCTTTTTCAATTGGATTGCCGAACCTACCAAAGTCTCGGCTGAATTCATAGGCAATCAGACCACTAGAGTATCTTGGGAAGACCAACTGGGTGCTGAAGGAGAGGTTTACCATATATGGCGGTCCGACTACCGAGTCACATCGAGTCAATTCTTGGAAAATAGTACCGTTTATTGGATGGCTAGCGTACCCGATGGAGTACAAACAGTAGACATTATAATACCTCCAGAAGTTAATAGAAATTCATTTTATTTCGTTACCAGTGAGGCACTATATCAACAGACTAATGGTACATTTCATTATACTGGGCTAGTACAAAACTGGGATGGTGCAATAGAAGAAATAACAATCACTCCAGCCGCACCAATCATCAATTCGCTAACGGTGGACGGACAATCAAATAAGATAATGATAGAATGGTTGAATAATGTACAAGTGGAATTTGAGACATATTCAGTTTGGCGGCATTTTGGTAGTCCTTTTGGAGAAAACGAAGATGAAACTTCGGTTATCAATACAGATAATGGGTGGGAATTATATGAAAGCGGAATCTATGATTCAGGTGCATCATGGAATAGCCATACCTTCTCGAGAAACTATGACATACCAGCAAATGTAGAACGTAATGCTTGGTATTCAGTAACAGTTTCCGATATTTATGGGAACACAAACTTAGAAGCATTCCCTGGTTCAGGTGGAAACGCAATGATGGTAAAGGAAGATACAACTCTTCCTGAAGCGACATATAAAATGTATGATGGCGATGATTCACAGTACCCAAGCCCATCTTTAACATCGGGAAGTTATAAGATAATAGTTAGTGTCAATGAGTATCTTTTCACAAGGCCACTAATTGAGATAACAACCGATAGTGGAGGAGTCATTACCGGAGGGCAAAAACAAATGTTACTCTATGCAGATAATCTGTTAGATTCCGATAAAGGTCCTGAATATTATCTAACATTCGATATTATCAGTTCGGTTTCAGCAGGAACTATCGTTATGAATATTACTTTGATAGACGAGAGTTCTAATGGGCATAACTTGATCTGGGAAGATAGAAGTTTAGATGCCCAGAGGCCAGTTTTAGATATTTATTCTCCTGCTTCATCTAGTGATGGTTCCAAGTATCTTTATGGCAACTCAATTCAATTATTGGCAGGAGCTAGTGACGACGTTCAAATTTTAATATTCCAGTATAAGTTCACCTATAATTACGGTTCAGGTTCAGCAACTTCCTCTCCTTGGACAACACCAAATCAATTACAAGACTTATATGGAGATAATAGCTCATTGGTTTTGGATGAATCTATCAATAGTGGTAATTTCGAATCAGGGCAACATGCAGTTACATTTAGAGCAGTAGATACAGCAGGTAATGAAGTTATGAGCCAAGTTATTTTCGTAGTAGATAATTGCCGAAATAGGCTTGATGGAACAACGGTATGTAATTATGAAGAATCCTTGAAACCAGAGCCGGAACCAGTAATTGTAAACCCATCATATAGCGATCCACCTTATGTGTTCGTATGGGCGCTTTCAGGCGTAGTATTGATTTCAATACTAATAATGCTATTAGTGATCCGAACTAGCTTAAGAGGTCCTAAGAAGAAATCGAATGAAGAATCAGAAGATGATGATTGGATGTCAGAATTCATAGGAACATCAAGTGAGGTGGACATGGATGCCATTACTCAAACACAACCCGTTGAGAAAGAGATACCCGACATTGAAGAAGAAGAAGAAGATGATGATGAAGACCCATTCGCAGTAAATATCGCCACTCGCAAATCAAGAAAGAAGAAAGCACCAGCAACTCCTGAGCCAGAAGAAGAAGAAGAAGATGATGATGAATTATTCTTCGGAATTGATGATGATGAAGAGGAAGCAAAGCCTAAACGCAGACAAGTTGGAAGACGAACAGCTCCAAAAAATGCACCAAAGCGTAAAGTCTCTAGGCGTAAAAAGATTGAAGATTGAGATTCTATCAATAGATTAACTCAAAGAGTAAATTCGCCTGCCTTGGTTTATGTCGGAAGCAATTTCGGAAGAAGTAATAGAAGATGTAATTGAGGAAATTGAACAAACTATGGAGCATTTATTGGACTCCTTTAGCCCAGTTAATAACAAATTAAACTGGCTACTAATGGCTTTACCAATTGCGGTTTGGGCCAATCTTTCGGGTAATCAAGCAATGGCATTTTTGTTTTCGATGATAGCCATTATGCCATTGGCCTTTTTGATGGGCAAGGGTACCGAAGAGATCGCACTAAGGACTGGTGAAGCTATTGGAGGGTTGTTAAATGCAACTTTCGGGAATGCAGTGGAATTGATAATAGCAGGTCTAGCCATTTATGCAGCATCAAAGAACCCGGATATTGAACAAACCATGATTACAGTTACACAAGCATCATTGGTAGGTTCAATTCTTGGAAACCTGTTGTTAGTGCTTGGTTTGGCAATGGTTTGGGGGGGAATAAACCATCGAATTCAAAGTTTTAGTAGTGATGCTATACAGATGAATGGTTCATTACTATTATTGGCGGTTGTCGCATTCATAATACCTAGTGCAGTACATCACTCAGGGGGTACTGATTTCGATATTGCAACACTATCGCGTTATACAGCAATTGTACTACTAGTAATTTATGGCTTAGCCTTAATATTCCAGTTGAAAACCCATGTTGATGTTTTTGCTACAGAAGCAGGTCACGGGGCTCATGAAAATCCTGTAATGACCAATAAGGATGCTTGGTCATTATTACTAATTGCAACTGCATTAGTTGCTTGGATGGCTCATATATTGGTTCATTCTTTGGAATCTGCAGTAAATGAATGGGGATTGCCAGAACTTTTCATCGGAGTCATATTATTGCCATTCTTTGGTAATGCCGCTGAACATTTCACTGCAGTAATTGTAGCTGGAAAAAATAAGATGGACTTGGCTATTGCGATTGCGATTGGCAGCAGCGTCCAAATCGCTCTTTTTGTAGCACCTTTGATGATCATCATCTCCTGGTCATTGGGAGTTCCTTTGACATTAGAGTTTGGAATGTTGGAGACTGCAGCAACATTCATTTCCGTATTAGTTGCAAATTCAATACTTGCTGATGGTAAAAGTAATTGGCTCGAGGGTATTATGCTTCTTGGAAGTTATGTCATACTAGCATTAGCCTTTTTACAACTCTGAGGGATTTGATGCTTTCACGCAACAAGAAGATTGGTTCTGGAATACTATCTATATCTATAATTTTATTATTATTGGGTACTATTGGTTACTCTTTTGACGAAGAAGTCAAAGACATTCCAACCCCCAATACTCCGCGGGCAGTTTATTTTGCAGATGAACCATTGAAAGAAAATCCTTTTGCGCTTTTAATCAACGCTAAGACTAAAATTACATGGGATAGAAGTGATGTTTTCCTAGTTATAGCCGACTCTGATAAAAAAGAACAATGTGATGATATATCGCCTTTAGAATTATTGTCGAAAAGTAGTGATGTCTGTAAAGCAGAAGATAGAGGATATGAAGTTGCAGGAGTAGATAATTCATCAGGTGTTGAATGGGATGTGAAATCGGGTAATTATTATGTCGGAATTGGTTCAATGAGTCAAAGCGTTCCAGAAGATTTTGAATTAAATGTCGATTATACTGTTGACTTAAATCTCTCAACTACAGGTTATTTCCTAATTCTAATGATCGGATTGAGTAGCTTTATTTTCTTCAAGTATGATTAATCATTCAATATCTTGGTAATAGGTGCTGACTGCATCGTCCAATTCTCTGATAACTTGCTGTTCATCAATAGTAAGAGTTGCCCCATCTCTTCTAAGTGCTTTACCATCGACCCATAAATCTAGACATGTTGCACCATTGAATACCAAGTTGGCTAAGTGACGATTTCCCGATCGGCCTAATGGGCGCATTCTTATATCGTCTAAATCCCATACAGCCCAATCCTTACTGCCCTTAGTGGCCATCGAAAACACTTCTGAGGCAGGTAATATTGTTGCATCCCAATGGTCATGTCTTTGAACCAAAGAAGCAAGCCTTGCTTCTGCTAAAATATCGAGGCCACTTCCAGAAGAAGCAGCACCATCAGTTCCGATTCTAACATCAACTCCCGCCTCCTTAAACGCAGGTAGAGAAAGTGTCCCTCCACAAGCAATTTTCATATTTGAGGATGGGCAATGCACTGCAGTAGCCTCATGTTTCTTTAACATACGAATTTCATTTTTCTTGACCCAACTAGTATGCGCACAGATAGTCCCTGGCTTGAAGAAATCAATACTATCGAGATATTCGATCGGATATTTACCAGTTTTCTGGTGACATTCAGCAACTTCTTTCCTAGTTTCACTAACATGAATATGTAATCGAGCATTTCGCTTTTCTGCTAACTGTGAAGCCATTCTCAAAGTCTCTTCTTTACAGAGATATACTGAATGAGTGGCAATAGCATACTGGATTCTATCAGTATCTTTTTGAACTTTCAAAACATTATCTAATTCATCTAATGCCGATTTAGCATCAGGATGTGACGGTAAGGCGAAATCGCTGACAGGTCCACCGACCAAACCTCTCAGACCTGCCTCATTTAGAACATTTCCAGTAACGGTTGGATAAAAGTACATATCGGCAGCAAAACTACATCCAGTCCTAATCATTTCAGCGGCAGCAGCATTTGACCCCACTCTTACATATTCAGGGTTGAGGCGTGCTTCAGTAGGGAAAATAGCATCATTCAACCAACGTTCTAGGGTATAACCATCACTAAAATCACGAGCATTGAGTTGCATTGCTAAATGAGTATGCCAATTTTGAAGAGATCTTGTAATCAATCGTTTTGAACCATCAATCTCTTCTCTCACATCTTCATTTCCAATTGATTCAGACCACTTACCATCATCATGAAGCAGTATATCGCCAACATGCTTGACACCATTCTCATAGAGTACGGTGTTGCTATAGCGTACACAAGCATCGTCTGCCATGGTTTTGGGTGTAACTTTACCTTCAAGAACACTCGGACAGAAATAGAATATTATTCTATTTTATTGATAGTTTTTGTGATTTGCATGAAGAACTTATCTGCACTAACTTCCAAACTTGCAAGCCCAGGTAATATTCTGCCTGCCATATAATCTAGACAAGCACCTCCACCTGTTGACACATGACCCATTTTAGGAGATAGTCCGCGATTCATAATTATGGTAGCAGTATGTCCTCCACCGACAACAACATAGCCACTAGTCTCAGCACAGGCATTCAACATTTCAATCGTTCCTAGTGCGAAGTCTTCAACTTCAAAGACCCCTGCAGGGCCATTGAGAATAACAGTTCCAGCCGACTTTATCGCATGGGATAGAGCCATTATTGAATTGATCCCTATATCGAATAAAGGGGCATCGATCGGTAGTTCATCAATCATTAAATCAACGCGATTATCTTCAACATTGGCAGCCAAGTCGATTGGTAGATTTATCTTATCATGGAAATCATTTAGTAATGCTTTAGCAGTTTCAACTGTTGAGTGGTATGATTTACCTAATTCCTTAACCAAAAAGCGGTGATTTATTTCTCCTATGTCATTGCCTGATAATTCGACAAGTAGGTTTGCCACTCCCCCAGTAGCCCATACTGCATCAGCAATACCTTTTCTTAGCATATTATCGGCAACCGATATTGAATCTGCAACTTTAATTCCACCGACTACAGCAATACATGGTCTGATTGGGTTTTGTAATGCGAGATCTAACTTTTTAATTTCCTCTTTCATCAGTTCACCAGCAACACATGGTAATTCACTACAAAATCCGACAATAGAGGGGGAGTTTCTATGCGCACAAGCAAAAGCATCATTGACAAATAAGTCTGCTACGCTAGCAAGCCTCTGGACGAATTTAGTATCTCCCATTTGATCGAACGTCCCTTCGAAGGTATATTCTTCATCATCAAGTCTAACATTATCAAGCATCAAAATATCTCCATCTTTTAGAGCTTCTATTGCCCCCATGGCCTTATCTCCATGAATATCATCGACCCATTTCACAGTTCTACCCAAAACTCTGCCAAGTTCACGAGAATGTCCCAAAGTAGATGTGAAGTCGTTTTTACCAGGTCTTGATTGGTGTGCTAAAAGAACAGTCTTTGATTTTGATAAGCGGTTCAAAGTAGGAAGTATAGCGCGAATTCTAGTATCATCTAAAAATTCTTTTGTCGCAGGGTCTAATGGACTATTTATATCAACGCGAACAAGCACAGTCTTGCCTTCAACGTTGACGTTGTCCAAGGACAGGACCGGTGCCATTGTTCATCCCAACCATTGGCAGTTTTTGACTTGCTCGATTGAAAATATCATAATCAAGCCATTTCATCCCAAAAGTTATTCGATTTTTGGTCAGAATTTTCTTTTGCATTAGCTTCTTTATTTTTGATATTAAGATCTAACTCTTGTGGAGGAGAATCTCTTTCTGAAATAATAATAGAAGGAGGATTTTGCTCTTCAACAAAAGTTGGCTGCGATAAATAGGTTTGAGTTGGCGCCACTTGTATCGGTGGTATTTGTTGCATGCCAGTTTGCATAGGCATACTTCCTTGAGTTTTTACACTAAAAGACTCATTACTTCTTTGCACCATTAACAAAACAGATCCAAAGAGTGACATAATAATTCCACAGCAGCAACTTAATCCGCCCACCAAAGCGATAGGATCTTCTGTGGGGAGATATAAAACTTCAATAATTAAATCATTGGAACTATTGAATGAATAGACTTCCCCCTCAATATAATTAATTGTGGTAATATAATTTAACATATCTTCAGCACCATCGTTTCCATCAGTTCCGTCGTTTATATCAGCACCGTAACACTCACCATTATACATTTCAATTCCACTACTGTTGGTAATTGATAATTGAAATGATTCACAACTAGTAAAGTCATACGCCATCACTATTAACTCCCCTGAACCATTGTAAGGAGTTGTAAAAGTTCCAAAATTTTCCTTTTCAACTAAAACCAGATCTTGATAATTTAGATCCCCCTCCATTCCTTCAGCGGTAAATGAAATTATGAGAAATCCTAGAATACTCATAACTCCACCAATTATCAGGACAAGTTTAGCATTTCCGTTCATGGCCCATGCTCCAAGTACTCATCTTTCAAATTAGCCCAAATAGGTGTAATCATTCACTATCTTGGGTAGTAGTTTTCAATAGCCGACATTAGCGTACAACATGGCGTCACTGTCCGAGACTGGGATTCAAGGCCCGGATGGGGAAGATTGGCGGGTACCGGTCAGTGAATTAGAAAACCGACTCAGTATATTTTCAGAAGAACTATCCAATAACCAACTAACAGGAGCATTTATTCAAAATCCAATCGATTTATATTATTTTTCAGGCGGTCGCCAAAATGCAACCCTATTCGTACCATCAAAAGGGTCTAAAGCAAGTAAAGAGGGAGGCGGAGAAGGGCCAATTCTCTTTGTAAGGCGCTCACTGTCAAGGGCTCACTTTGAAGCGGGAGGCGATGATGCACCCTTGCAAATAATACCGTTTCCTAGAATGAATAGTCTAGTCGAAGAGTTAACTAAAAGAGGTGTTTCAGAAGCACCAGGTCTACAGTTTGGAGAGATACCTTCAGACTTTATTCAACGTTTTGTCAATGTGTTAGCGCCACTCGGAGAATGCAAGGATGTAACAAAAATAATTCATGCGGTAAGAGAAGTGAAATCTAATTGGGAAATAGAACAGATGAAAGCAGGTGCTATAATTCAAGGAAAAATGTTTGCGGCGGTGGAATCAAATTTGAAACTAGGGATTACTGAACTAGAATTGGTTGCTGCAGCAGAACAAGTAAGCCGCAGTGAAGGTTTTGGCGGCAATGTACAGATGCGTAGATACCCATTACAATGTGACCGAGGAGTGATAGTAGCTGGGCGCTCAGGGGGAATACCTTCGTTTTTTGATTCAGCAATCGGGGGCTCAGGGCCACATCCACTTTCAGGCATGGGGTCTGGTTTCAATAAAGTAAAACCTAATCAACCAATATTAGTCGATTTGGTTCATGTTCATCGCGGATATGTAGTTGATATGACTAGAATGTTTAGCATTGGAAAATTATCTTTAGATTGGCATCAAAGGCTAGAACACATGCAAGAGGTCAACGAGATAGTAGTGTCTTCTTTGGGTAGAGGTGAGAATTGCTCATCAGCCTGGGAAAAGGGTTCAGAACTTGCCAATCAACTAGGCTATGAAAATAATTTGATGGGTATGATGCCAGACCAAAGCAGATTTTTAGGACACTCTGTAGGCCTTCAACTCGATGAATCTCCAGCGGTGGCAAAAGGTTTTGACAGACCATTACCGATTGGAGGAACAATGGCAATCGAACCGAAAGTAGTATATCCAGAAGGCAGTATAGGACTTGAAGATACCTGGATTAGGTCAAGAGAAGGTTTAGAATGTATCACCAATTACAATGAATTAGATTGGTTAACGGAGAAGTAGTGATTCCATGAAACTTAATAGAAAAATATTGTTTTCGCTGTTGATGGTTTCCCTTATGGCCTTCAATGTCCCGTTAACAGTGATTGAATCCAGTAGTGCACAATCCAGTACTGAATCAATATACCAACCAGTCCAAACGACTTATCCAGTTGATGGATGGAACCATCATCCAAATTATTCTTCATTCAATGGAATAAATACCGATTTAATCCGCACCTCTAGCAGTGGGGGAAGTTTTGATGCAGACTGGGCCGCTAGGTCTAATGGTACAAGTGCGCGAACGATTAGCAATATCGCTTGTGATGTAAATCAAACCATTATCGACGAGACAGGGCTATCAGATTATAATTGGATTTGGGGTCAATTTATCACCCATGATATAGATTTTACACTTACTCAAAATGGTAGAACTGCTCTAGCCGAAAACATAGATATTCCAATTCCCGCGGGCGATGAATGGCTCGACCCTTTTTCAGTAGGCTCACTACAAATACCAATGCATCGATCACTGTATAACACGAGTACGGGTAATGAATCAACCCCTAGAGAATTTCCAAATTCTATCACAGGATGGTTAGACGGTTCAATGATTTATGGTTCTTCTTTTTCCGATAGTTCATGGTTGAGAGAGTGGAGGCATGGGAAGATGAAAACAACATATACAGAACAAGGAGAATTCCTTCCTTTAGCATCTGAGGGAGATAATTCTACACCTTCGGTAAGTTTTGTAGGATTTTCCTCATCCGAGAGATACGTAGCAGGAGATCCTAGGGCGAATGAGCATGCTGCATTAACCGCCATGCATGTTATTTTTCTTCGTGAACACAATAGAATTGCGGAAGAGATAGTGTCTTATGATAATACGTTAACAGACTCTGAAGTTTACCAAATCGCAAGAAAAATCAATACAGCACAAGTCCAAAGCATTACCTATAATGAATATATTCCATCATTAGGAATTGTTTTACCGGCTTATTCCGGGTTTAATAATTCTACAGATCCAAGAATTTCTAATGAATTTGCAACCTTAGCTTTTAGAATGGGGCATTCACAAATAACAGAACAAACATTACGATTAGATAATCAGTTTGATGAGCATTGGGCTGGCCATCGTAATTTGTCAGATGGTTTCTGGAATCCTTCAGAGATGATTGCTACTGGCGGAGTAGGGCCCGTTTTACGTGGTGCAGCATGGGCAACACAGGCAGCAAATGATATCTATACGGTTCACGATATGAGGAACTCCATGTTTGGCGAGCCTGGATTTGGAGGATTAGATATGTGTGCTATCGATATACAAAGAGGCAGAGATCATGGTTTGCCAGATTATAATTCAATTAGGGAATCATTGGGGCTTTCTAGGATAAGTAATTGGTCTGAAATAACCGATGATGAAGATGTAATAGCAAGAATGAACCAAGCCTATTCCGATATAGATCAAGCAGATCCAATAATGGGGATGTATGCTGAACAGCATATTACAGGATCGCCACTAGGAGATTCAATGTATACGCTAATTGCCGAACAATACCTACGACTTAGGGACGGGGATCCTTTATATTTTGAAAACGACCTCGAATTACAACCCTACTTGGGCACTATTAGTAATTCTAGTCTGGCACAAATAATACTTAGGAATAGCGAAATTAATTTACTTCAATGCAATATTATGTACTCCGAAAAAGAAGTAAATAATATGAATTGCTATAATAATGACTTTTCAGATTACAGTCCACTGGATGATAATAACTTAGAGATAGTAGATTATTCGCCAAAATTAAATATTAATCTTATAGATAAAACATCCCAAAGTGGATTTGATCAGATTAATTTCCCAGATATACTACACTGGTCTGCTTATGGGCCATCAATCGCGATTGGGGATTGTAATAATGATGGATATGATGATGTTTGGATTGGCAATTCCTATGATCAAGAAGGCTTAGAATCATCCAATAGTAGCCCATCTGATAGTATTTATCTAATGAAAAATAATGGTGCGGGCCAATTTGAAGATATAACAAAAGCATCAGGACTATATTTACAAAATACGACGCTTTTAGGGGCATCTTGGGCAGATTATGACAATGATGGCAATTTAGATCTTTATGTTTCAGATGCAGGAGATCATACAAACCTCAACTTGACGTTTCGAAATACTCTTTTTAGAAATCAAGGAGATTGCAATTTCATCGATGTGACTTTGGAAGTAGGTTTAGGTAATTTGGGACATTCTTCGACAAGTTCTTGGGCAGATTATGATCATGATGGAGATTTAGATTTATTTTCCCACAATAGCGGACCTATTATGGCATCAGATACTTCACTACGTCCTGAAACCGACATCTTGTACAAAAACAACCTTTCCGAATCAGGTATAGCAACATTCGAAGACTATACTTTTGAAGCAGGTGGGGTGTATGGAACAATATACAATCCTGGCGAGGATGACGATCAAATAGGAGTTGGAATAAAACTCTCATATGCTTCTACTTCGGCAGCAAACCCTTCATCCCAAGTGTCAGTCTTGCCTTCTGTTAAGAATCTCAAATCATTTGATAATTATGGAACAGGTGTCTCTTGGGCAGGATTATTCATAGATTTAGACGATGATAATTGGGAAGATATTTTGATTGGAACTGATTTTGGTATTTCTCCATTATTTAAGAATTCAGGCAATGGTAGTTTTACTATGTATACCGATGAGGCAAATTTAGCAATTCCGGGAACTGCGATGGGCTTAGATGCAGCAGATGTTGACGGTGATGGAGATTTGGATATCTGCCAAAGTAATTATGGCCCAAATTATCTGTATAAGCAAACCTCTAGGATGAGTTTTACTGAGTCTAGCGTCACTTCTGGGCTAAACAGAGGAGTATCTTCTAAATCAGTTAATTGGGATTGCAATTTCGTAGATATCGACTTAGATGGTGATTTAGATTTATGGTTTGGATCGGGTAGTATAAGTGCTTATACTACTTTCAGTTATAATTCGATTTATCTAAATAATGGAGAAGGATTCTTTACCGAGGTAGTTTTTTCGAGTGAAATGTTACACCCTATAGCCAAAACAATGGGCTCTGCTTGGGCCGATTTTGATTTAGATGGCGATTTAGACTTGATAATATCGGAATCTAATTTCGGTGTAAAATATTTTGAAAACGATGCAGTTCAAAATTCAGATGCGAACTGGATTGCATTAGATATCAAGGCCGATTTAGATCAAAGCGGAGTATATGTCACTGCGGTAAATGCGAAAGTCGATATTAAATTTAGTGGTGGTAAAACAGTCAGGCAAGTAGTAAAAATTGGTAGCGGATTTTCAGGATCTAAGGATTCTACAATTCATCTAGGAGTGCCATCCAATGAGATTATTGAAAGTATAGAAATTAAATGGAATGATGGCTCAACTAAAATAATCGAAGAGCCTCAACTGAATCAATACTTAACAATTAAAAATGTAATGAATTATGGCCAAATGCCAATCGATACAAGTAACGATGATAATTTAGATTCAAAAAACAGTATTTCTAATCTCTTGGGAAGTACAATACTCATAATTCTATTTTCATTTGTTATTATTAGCATATTTAATTCTCGTAAAAGCAATTGATTCAATAATCGTACGCTACACCCCTACTCTATGGCAGCCAAACCTTACTCCCCTGGTCACATTGGCGGAGTTGCATCCAATTATACCGATATGAGACTATCTGGTGCAGTTAAGGATAGATTAGTAGAACTAGTGTGTGAAGAACTATCACGCTTAGTGCCTCAAATGGAATCTGATACTTTAGCACAAGATCCTGAAAGAAAAACCCTCGATGATCCAGACCGAACCAGGTTGAACTATAACCGGACAAGAGAATTAATGATTCAAGGTTTAACAAATATTGAATCGGTTGGCTCTGCAGCAGTACAGGCTGGAATTGAACATGTTGAGAGGCATCTTGCAAAGATAATCAAGCACGCTGAAGCGGCAGCAGAAAAGGATAGAGTTGCAACAATCAAGCCACGCCATTTAGAGATTGCAATTTCGGGAATGGGGCTTGATGATGAAGCGGAGGAATCATCTGAAGAAGATACTATCGAAGAGAGTGAAACGCTTGTTGTCGGTCAAGGTGGAGGGATTTTAACTAGGTCTTCGCTTATGTCTTTGGCTAGAACCCATGCTAAGATGTCAGTTACAGATGATGCAATTGAGGAATTATTGGATACATATTACATGGTTGTTGAAAAATTAGAAGGCGACATTAGAAGGCATGCCCAATTAGGAGGCAATCCTGTACAATTTATTGAATCGATTAATCGGATGAGGACATTGATGTCATTAGGTTGGATGAGGGCGATGTTAACCAAAGCTGCAACCAATGCTAGAGAGCGCGGATACAAGAGGATAGATATCGAACAAATTGTCCATATTGACCCATTTGAATGATTTTGATTAAGTCAAGATAATTAAAAGCCGATTGCTTTAGCGTGTATTGGTGGAAAGATGTTAGAGATAGGTCAAGAAGTTCCGGAATTTAGTTTACATGATAGTGCAAGAAAGATGGTCACATGCAGTGAACATAAAGGGAAAAAAGTAATTTTAGCATTTTTCCCAGCAGCCTTTACAGGAGTTTGTAGTACAGAGATGTGTACGTTTCAAGACTCACTTGGTGCATTAAATGATGCTAATGCTACAGTTCTTGGAATCAGTGTTGATGCTCCGTTTTCGAATCAAGCCTTCATCGATAAAAATAATTTGACCTTCCCTATCCTTTCGGATTATACTAGAAGCGCCACTAATTCATATGGTGTCACTCTTGAAAACTTTGGTGGAATGGATGGTTATACTGCTGCACAAAGGGCCGTATTCATCATTGATGAAGCGGGTAAACTAATGTGGCAATGGATAGCAGATAATCCAGGTCAACAGCCGGACTATACTGAAGTACTAGCGATTGTAAACGCTTGATACTATCAAGATAAGTCAAATCGGTCAGCATTCATGACCTTGTTCCATGCGGTAATGAAATCTTGGACAAATTTATCCTTGTTATCATCTTGTGCATAGACCTCAGCAATTGCTCGAAGTTGGGAGTTACTGCCAAACACTAGATCGTATCGAGTTGCTCTACGAACCATTGTACCAGTTTTACGGTCATGAGCTTCATAAGAGTTACTTCCAGTAGCCTTCCATTGAACATTCATGTCAAGTAATGTGGTAAAGAATTGATTTGAAAGTTCAGTATTATCGCTGAATAGTCCACGATCATCGGAACTAACGCCCATTGAACGCAATCCTCCAACTAGAACAGTCATTTCAGGTGCAGATAAACCAAGTAATTGCGCCTTATCAAGCATCATTTCTTCAGGGCTGACACTATAATTCTTCAATAAGAAGTTACGGAAACCATCCGATACTGGTTGAAGTACTGCAAATGAATCAGTATCTGTTTGTTCATCAGTAGCATCTCCACGACCAGGCATGAATGGAACTTCAACGCCAGAAGCCATCTCTATCCCGACATTTCCTGCAAGAATGATAGTATCAGCAATACTTGCGCCATGAGACTCAGCAAGGCTTGTCAAAGTTCCAAGAACCTTAGCAAGTTGCTCTGGCTTATTTGCTGGCCAGTCTTTTTGTGGAGCAAGACGAATACGTGCGCCATTTGCACCACCGCGCATGTCTGAGCCACGGTAAGTTGATGCACTTGCCCATGCAGTTTCAACCATTTCAGTTAGTGAAAGACCGCATGATTTGATTGCTTGCTTGAGTGCAGAGACATCATATGAAGTAGTTCCAGCAGAAACAGGGTCTTGCCAAATCAGTTCTTCACTTGGAACATCAGGACCTAGATATCTTGTCTTTGGACCCATGTCACGGTGAAGTAATTTGAACCAAGCACGAGAGAAAGCATCTGCAAACACTTCAGGGTTTTCATGGAAGTGCTTGGATATCTTTCTGTATTCAGGATCACGAAGCATAGCCATATCAGCAGTAGTCATCATAGTTGCAACCTTGGTTGAGGAATCTTCAGCATCAGGTGCTAAGTCTTCATCGTCAGGATTGGCAGGAGTCCATTGATTTGCACCAGCAGGACTTTTTATCAGAGACCAAGAATCTTCATACTTGAATAGTAAGTCAAAGTAACCGTTATCCCACTGAATTGGGTTTGCTGTCCAAGCACCTTCAATTCCACTAGTGATAGTATCGCTTCCTTTACCAGATGCGTGTGAACTAATCCAGCCAAATCCTTGCTCTTCAATAGAGGCACCTTCAGGTTCAGTTCCAACAAGTCCAGCATCTCCAGCACCGTGAGCCTTACCAAATGTGTGGCCACCGGCAGTTAATGCGACAGTTTCAGCATCATCCATTGCCATTCTAGCAAAAGTTTCTCTGATATCCTGCGCACTTAGCAAAGGATCAGGATTAGAATTTGGACCTTCAGGGTTAACATAGATTAGACCCATTTGAACCGCTGCAAGAGGGTTATCTAAATCTTGACGAGTATCACCATATCGGTCATCTCCTAGCCATTCATCTTCACTTCCCCAGTAAATATCTTCTTCTGGATGCCAAATATCTGGACGGCCACCGCCGAATCCAAAGACAGGTCCGCCCATGGATTCAATCGCTACAATTCCGGTTAATACCAGAAGGTCAGCCCAACTAATTTTATTACCATACTTTTGTTTAATTGGCCAAAGAAGGCGTCGAGCCTTGTCGAGGTTCCCATTATCAGGCCAGCTATTTAGAGGAGCAAACCTTTGAGCTCCGGTGCTAGCACCACCACGTCCATCGCCGATTCTGTAAGTACCAGCTGCGTGCCAAGTCATTCGAATAAAGAAAGGACCATAGTGCCCATAATCAGCAGGCCACCAATCTTGGCTATCGGTCATTAATGCATGAAGGTCTTTTTTCATTTCAGCATAGTCTAGCGAGTTAAATGCATCTTTGTAAACAAAATTTTGATTCATTGGGTTAGATTTCTTATCATGTTGATGTAAAATATTCAAATTTAATTGCTTTGGCCACCAATCTACATTCTTCATCCCTGTACTACTGGAACTAATCGCTCCATGCATTACTGGACATTTATCTCCATCACCCAATTCTCTCATAAACATGGCCATGTTAGTGTAAAATATAAAGGCATTTAATTTTAGTAGGAGTTTGCTATCCCTCGTACATAGTGATGTTAGATTTTTTTTGATGGGGAAAATTAGACGGTAAGCAAAACAGGATTTGATTTAATAATGCTTAGTCCTTTTATTTTCATATTTGCCATATTTGCTGGAGCAGTAGCCATCTTTGTTACTATACTGATCGAAAAGTTTGGAGGATTGGTTGGAGGGGTTTTAGGAACCATACCATCAACAATAATTCCAGCAGCAGCCGGCGTCTATTTGATTGATGGTGAAGATGCACTTTTTTCAAGTATGTCGATAGTACCTTTGGCGATGTTAGTAAATGGATTATTTCTTAGTGTTTGGATTATTTTACCAAAATATATTTCTAATTCTAAAAGACCATTATTAATTACAACTATATCCGCTTTATCCACTTGGTTGCTTTTTGCCTTTATCGCACTCAGCATTGCAAACACAAGTCAAAGCATGGAAATAAGTTCTCCAACTCTTGCAGTCATTGGATTAGTTTCTTTAATTTGTGTTTCAGTATTTTTCAATCTCAAAACTAGGCCATCGCCAAAAGGAAATAATAAAGTCCCATTACTCATACTTTCACTAAGGGGCTTGGCAGCAGCAATAGCAATAGCAATAGCATTATTGCTAGCACAAATAGGTCAGCCGTTAATCGCAGGCTTAGCTAGTGCTTTTCCGGCTATTTTTCTAACCAGCATGATAGCGTTATGGATTTCCCAGGGAATCACTGTTCCACAAGGGGCTGCGGCTCCAATGATGCTTGGTGGTGTGAGCGTAGCAGTATATTCTTTGATTGTCATGTGGTCAATACCAGCCTATGATGTCATTATGGGCTCGATAATAGCATGGATTCTATCAGTTACTTTGTGGTCTATACCAGCATTTTTGCTATTGCGTAAATATCGTTCATTATCCATTGATTGAGCGATTCCATTTTTCTGCACCTGGAATCCCAGTGACGTTACAATATACGCCACTAACTCCTTTTATTTTTTCAATTCTTTTTCTTAATCCAACGGCATCTAATAGGCAACATGGGCAATGAGGATGTTTAGGAGCAATGGTATAATCAACTCTTCCTTCTGATGAAATTTCAATCGCCTGAACAATATCTGAGTCATTATATGATTTATCTTCATGAGGCTCTTTCCAACTAGCAAATAGCCTAATGACGCGTAATTTTAACGCCTTTAATTTCCGCTCATTCATATCAATCACCCCTGCCTTTGTCAATTGATACTAATCCTGAGAAGTTTCTTGTTCGATATCTTCCAGTCTTAATTCATTCAATTTACCTTCAGCAGATTTTAATTCTTCTTGACATTGCTTTAGTAATTTAGCACCCTCTTCGTAAAGTTGAAGTGTTTCATCCAAACCTTTCCCGCCACGTTCCAATGATGCCACTATCTCTTCTAAACGCTGCATTGCTTCACTATATGTCTTTTCTTCACTCATTATAATCACTTCGTTTTATTAATTTTCAAAATATTCGCATCTGCGATTCCGTCAGCAAAATTCATTTTGATATTTTGCCCAATCGATAATTGATCAATTGCTGATAGAACTTCACCCGATTCCGTTTGAACCATACTATATCCACGCTCTAGAACTCGTTGAGGATGAACTGTATTCAAGGCGGCTTGTAAACCAATTAATCTTGAATTTTCTTTTGCCAATATCGCCTGACTTGCACTTTCCATGCGCATGGATAGTCGCTGCATCTGCATCTTAACATTTGTAATCCCTGCTATTGGTGCAGCCTTTAGCATCGATGTAAGCAATTTTAGCCTATTTCTAATATCAGAGAATTGTCTTATTGTAGCAGTATCTATACGTGTATAATATTCACTTAGAAGCATCTGAATTACATTATAATCTGGTACACATCTTTCAATCGCATTAGAGGGCGTAGAAGCCCTGATGTCAGCAACCATATCGCTAACCATCAAATCTGATTCATGACCAACAGCAGAAATAACTGGAACTTGGGAGGCTATTATCGCTCTAGCCACAGGTTCAAGATTGAATGCCCATAGATCTTCAGGTGACCCACCGCCCCGGCCAATAATTATCACATCGACAGGAGGTTCACCCCTTTTCAAAGCCATCTCAGGAGTTGCTAACTTCCTTGCTACTGCCATCCCCCTAACTATCTCTTGAACTGAATTTTCACCTTGGACTAAAACCCCTATTACCGTTCTACGTAGCCCTGGCCATCGATTTTCAATCAAACGATTCATATCAGAAAGAGCAGCAGAGCCGGTACCGGTAATGATAGCAATATGTTTTGGAATCAATGGTAATTGCTTTTTTGGCCGGTCAAAGATTCCTTCATTTCGAAGTTGAACCTTCAACCTACGCAAAGCCTCTTCCAATTCACCAAGGACATTTATTGGTTCAATCTTTTCAACAATTAGTTGAATTCTACCTTGTTTTGCATAAAGATCAATACTCGCAATTACTACAACTTCACTACCTTCCTTGATGTTAGAATCGATCTGACACTTTCCTCGCCAAATAACAGCATTCATTTGACCTTCATTATCTCTAAGTGTGAAATAGGTATGGCCATTAGGGTATTGCTTCCACTGCGATACTTCACCCTTTATGGCTTGATTTTGAAATAAACGGTCTTGTTTGACGGTTTGACGCACTAGATTGACGAAATGACCTATCGGAAATGGGCCCGTAGTCAAATCACCCACCTCCGTCATGAGTGGGATATTAGGTCAACGGTTTTTGAATGATGCGCGTCACCTCTCGAAATTATTCAACCATCCTCGACGCCAAAAGAAAATTAACACAATAACAGCAAATCAAACCATCAACTCATCCATAACGTGGTGTCAACCTCACCTTGTATCATGGTTTCATTCATGAAAGTAAGTTTCAATGGTTTTTACTTTGTTTTTCTTCTCTGTGTTTCAAAAGCATGACGTGCTTCAACTTCTGCAAGTTTGGTTTTCACCTTGTTAGTCAAAAACCGAACTACGATTATTATTGCAGCGATATCTATGACTAGAATAAACCATTCTGTAATACCCCAATTATCAAACATATAATTTCCTCTACAAAGGTGGTCTAATATCTACATCAACATCATTTATAGGCATTCCAATACATCCTAGTCTGGCACAATTCTCTACCAGGTAATCATCTAGCCCAGGTGGTAGTATTTCTGGTAAAGGAATATCTCCATCGATCAGTGTTACCATGCAAGTTCCACAAGTACCCGAGGTACAGTTTGTTGGTATTTTTACCCCTGCGGCTTCACTATGTTCGACCAGTGTATCGCCTTTGACCAATCTTGTCTGACCAAGTAATTTAGCGCCTTGTAAAAAACGAACTACAGGAATAAATTCTTCTTCATTGGGTGAAGAAATATCAGAAGCGGACTTTGCCGACATCTCATGGCCTCATCGCATATCTTTGTGACGAGTCCAGCGACCGGTTTGCTTATTGAAGAATAATCCAGCCTTTTTCATCCACTTATTGAATTTAGTAGCACCAGCACCAGTACGTAGGATGAAGTCTTCTCTATCCTCTTGGGCTTGAATATATTCCTTTGCAGCTAAGACCTGGTCGATCCAATCGTTGATCTCCATAAGGCCTCCACCAAGTTCGCTCTCTTCGACAACCTTGCTCATTTTGTCTGCAGTAGCTCCAGTTTCCTCTAAATCACGTCGAATCATATCATTGACAGAGTTCAAGTCCATGGAAGCAGGCTTAGGGGGAACGGAATTACGAGGTGCCTTATTTTCATCGATATTAATGCGACTTCCATTTAGCAACTTATCCTCAACTATGATGGTTAGTTCAGGGGAGAAACTTTGTTCACATTCCCAACAAATGAATGACCAGACTTCAGTTTTATCCTTGTCTCTAGCCTGTCTTGGGTCCATTTCATCGCCACAATTGGGGCAGGCATGGAAAATTAATGCTGGAACATATTTCCTACGGAAATCGACAATGTCTTGAGGAGTTCCTTCTAATTCCAACATCTCATGGTCTCTAGCAGCTTCTAGTCCACGTGTTTCTAATTGATCACGAATCTTGACTTTTTGATCGTCTTTGCCTTCATCATAGAGATTATTCTCAAGTTTGACGATGAGTTCGACAGTCTTTCCAAGGCGGTTCATTACCAACTTCTTGGCTCTAAATGCTTCAACCTTAACGATTTTCAATCGTTCTTTCTCTTCAGCGAGCTCGGTTAGTACATCCTTTTGCTTTCTCTTGAATTTGATTTCTTCAATACGAGATTCAACTTTACGCTCAGGGGCTAAAACCTTGGCCAAGAATCTTTCCTTACCGTGGCTTGTATGGCCTGCAGCAATGATTGAGATAACACCGTCAGCAATATCGGGCTTTAATGCATAGTTCTCAACTAGCATGTCTTTATCGATTTTCTTTAGGTCGCCAATTTTCAAACCAGAGTCAGCTAATTGCTGTGCTGTAGTATCGTCAATACCGCGTCTTAGTAAAGCAAGATATGTGTCTTTCTTAGCCATAGCATCCCCTCCGACAAGTCTCGGCGAGGAGACCCTCCTAAGAAAACCCTCGCCCGTGTAAAAATAATAAATTTAATACTGTTTTAATAGCCTACTCGGTGTACTGCAGTATCATTTTTGATACTTACAGACTTTTTTCAGTAAGATTGCAACACAAATCAATCCACTCATCAAACTCTAATTCTTCAGGCCTAGAATCCAATATTTCATCATCGATAAGAGCAGTAAATCCGTCTTTCCATCTACTCGAATGCCACCCAGGAATTCTATTGATGCGCTTTGGAATAGTTTTCAAAGTCGAGCGTAACTTTTTACGTCTTTGAGAGAATGCTGAATGTATTACCTGCTTAACCAATCTTTTATCACACGGAGAATCTTCTCTATTTGGTATCATTTCAATGAAACAGGAATGGACTTTTGGGTTTGGACTAAAGTGATGAGGTGCTACCTTTTCAAGTATTCGACTTTCCCAATCTAGTAGTGCAGTCATCCCTAAGGAACCAACATCGGATTCATATTCCATTACCAATCTTTCAGCAAATTCCTCTTGAACTAGAAGAATAACCAATTCTAGGAGGGGTTCTTTCTGCATCCTTAGATATTTGGTTAATAGTTCGACGAGAGGGGATGAAATCTGATATGGGATATTGGCAATAACCTTTGTAATATTTTCTGGCCATTTAGAAGCCAAGGCATCACCGGAAACAATCTCAAGTTTACCACTTTCTATTTCCGGTAAAAATGCTTCATTAAGGTGTTTAACTGCACCTTCATCGATTTCAATTGCGGTAACTTTGCATCCATAATCTAGCAATACTTCAGTCAAAACACCAGGCCCTGGGCCAATTTCAAGAACATGATCATCAACAGTTAATTTCGCCTTAGAAACAGGCGAGGCAATAACTTCATCATTTACTAAATAGTGTTGCCCGAGTCCTTTATTGAAAGGTTGTTTAGCACGAAGCGAATCAACTAGCCAGCGTGCCCCCCTCATGCCTTCACCGGAAGCAAGAGGTCGGTAAGGCGTGGTTGGAGGTTTCGGTCTTGAATTTCAGAAAGGAAGCGCTTTGCTAGTAATTCATTAGCATCGATACTGCAGGATTCATTGAGGTTTTGAACCGAAGAGAATCCCGAAGACCCTCTCTGTTCGACCATTTGAGACGCTTTTTTATTGCCAATGCCCTGAAGTAATTCATATGCATGTTGCTTTAATGAAAGATATCCTGCTGGATTGAAAAAAGACTTGAGGAAGTAGTTTTCATTATCTGTGATAAAAGACTGAATTGCAAGCGGTAGGTCCTTAGTTGCACTAGTTGACAACCGATCTAATCTAGCCATGCCAATCATTTCAGATAATTCGGTTCGCTTTTCTTTATCGATTCCGATATACACTCTTTGTCCAGGAATTAATGCATCGCTAGGGCTTTTAGGTTTGAAACGCCCCATTAACATCTTACTTTCCCCTATTACAATAACCACATTATTAGAAACATCATGCTCGATAACCCTCGCCCAGACTTCATCGTCTAGTGGTGTTGGTTTTGCCGTTCGAGGTTTTTGATCTCTTTGATTACCAGAACTTCTATTACTAGTTCGACGATTATTTTGCGGGCGTGATGATTTATTTTGCGGGCGGGATGACTTATTTTGACGGGCACCAGAGTCTTTCGGTTTTGCCTTTGGCTCTACCTTTTTTGGTATAATAGTACGGCCTTCAGCAGGCCGAGAAGGCGTATAAATCCGACCAGTGGTCTGAGAACTATCAGATCTCTTTGGAAGTTTTATATTACGATCACGACGAATGCCGCTCATTTGTAATCACCACTTGTTAAATCACTCGACGCCAACGTGTTGGCGTACAATATCTAGAATCTCATTGATATCATTATCATCAATTGCGATTCTTTTTGAAACTAAAACTGCTTTGATATCATCAGGGTACATAGGCATTAGTTCTGCAATCTTTGCAGCCAAATCCGGGTACTGTGATAATTTTGCATGATTACTCAAAGATTCTTTCAAAGCTTGGAATACTTCAGGAACAGTTTTGTAACCATTGCGATTATCACTTGAAGCCCATTCAGCATGTTGCAATGCAGCAACTTGCTCATAGGTTAAATCTCCTCTACGTGTTTGAGCATCTTGAAGCATTTCTCGAACAGTTGCAAAATCGATGAATCTTTCTTCTTCAGTCATATATTATCACTCCAATGGTCTTAGATGTTCGGGACGAGCGATTACAGTTTTTGGCATATTGCCGTCCTTAACTGCGACGATCCATGCAACACCTTGGCGGTGTTGAATAAATCCGGTTCGTCCATGAAATCTTCTGTGAGGCATTCCCATTTGTTGTCCGCCATCAAGAACGATTGCAACGCGGTCGCCTTCTTCATATTGATGAATTGCCCGACTGATATTCAATCGACTGCGCTCCTTCTTACGGCGTCTTAGAATACTTCTGGTTCTTACACGTGGTCCTTTTGAACGCTTCATAATGTTCGCCTCCTTTGTTCCGAATCTGCATTACTACATCTTCGGAGCATTCTGGCGACCTAACATCGACATATAAGAACCGCGACGAAATAATTGAGATAAATTATTGCACTAGAGCACTTAATCAGCGTGAATATCTCCTACATCCAGCCAAAGAACTTCACATTTAGCCTTTAGAAGGGATGCAAAACTAGGTTGTGTTCTCCCACTATCGCCATGAATTGTTTCCTTGACATATGTGCCCGATTCACAACGCATTGTAACTTCAATTTCTCTTATGCCATTTTCCATCAATTCTATTTTTGGTTCATGAACTTCAAATACAGTTCTTCTACGAATCAAATCAGCCCTACGATGTGCAACCCTTTCGGGGGTTCTTTGAGCTAGTTTAACTCCTTCTAAGGAACGTATTGTTTCAAGAATAAACTCATTTTCAGGTAGTTCAAAGGTTTCAGCAACAGGTAGTTCAGCATTTAGAATACGCTCTATCAATTCATCTTTAGTTCCAGACTTTTTAAGTTCTAGTCCAGTACATACATCGACCAATTCTGCCTTTTTCATTGTAGAAAGTTGCTTTTTATCAGGTTTTTGAGGAGCTAAATCGATTTGAGTAGGCAGGGGTTTAGTATTGTCACGTTTATTATCTCCTCTCCTCTTTTTCTTATTTTTTGAACGCCCTTTATTTTCCTGTGTAAGGTCCAGAGGAGCAGTCAATACTGCTAATTCAGCCTTAGTTAACGGCACTAATTTAAATCGAATGGTATATGACTTTTCAGCAGGTGTATCTTTCAATCTTACAACCTCGCTACGATTTGAATCTCGCATACTGGTAATTTCGATACTTCCATCAGCATGATCATTGATTATTTTCATCAGTTCAACAGAATCAACATTACGTCGCTGTGGCTCTTTCATTTCAATCACGAATGGTCTACCTCTGCCCATACATCGCACATCAATATCTTCACGCCCCATTCCATGAAAAGCATGTTCTTTACTTCCAAAGATTTCTAGTAGCGGGTTGCCGATTAAACCTTGAACACTGCGTTTATATTGTAGCCCGGTCATATCACAACGTACACATCCGCGCCCTTTACATGCCCTGCACGGCCATCTTGTTTGCGGAATTCCACGCTCTAGTTTTCGATAACGTCCGTACAAATAATGAGCGCGAATATCTAAATCAACACTCAATGTCAAGACATCGATAAGAACTAAAATTTGCGGTTTATCACTAACTAATTTAACACCCTCTAGTCGCTCACTTAATCGCTTAGCAATTTCGGCAACAAGACCGGTTTTAAGACCATCAGATCCGCCTGCAGCATGCTTTTTCCTCTGAAGGTCTTCTTCCTCAGTCTGTTCCTTAGGGAACCGAGCTCCAAGTTGTAACCTTTGAAATTCATACGGCTCAATGGAATCAAAAATAATATCAGAAAGTAATTCTATTTCTTCAAATAAATTTTCACAATATGGACAAATTGGGATATTTGTACGAATTTCAGACAAGTGAGAATCGCCTTTTTCGACAGTATTGCGGATTTCGATACCCGATTGTTCGATACTTTGTTCATAGCGTTTTTTGCCACCAAGTCTTCCAAGGCATTTATCACAACATCCTATTCGAACTAAATATTTCAATCCGGCTGGATCTGGTGCCCGGGCAATCTCCTCCATATGGGAATCCAATTGAGTGGTTATCTCGAAGTCGACCTTATCGAAATCATCACCATTATCTTCTTTTTTTTCTACTTTTTCTTCAACTTCATCCCATAGAGAGTAATTGGTTTCTCCAAACCCACTGTTTGCATATTTCATCCAATCTTCTTCATTATCTTCAGTCATAATATCGCCACTGCCACGGGGCCAACCCCAAAGAAAGCAACCTGCCGTCAGGCACCTAGTTCAATAATACACCGGCGGGGATTTGTCTATCATTCACGCTTATCTAGCATGTCTAATACACCAGCGCCCACAGCAAGTAAACCGGCTAATAGCGTAAGGTAGAATGAACTTCCAGTAGTCAATAAATCATCTAGATTATCTTTCATAACCATCCAAATTATCGCCGCGAGAAGAATTATTCCGCCGCTAACCCATGAAGAGATGCGTCCATGGTTTTCTATTCCACCTGGTAAGGTTTGACCAAGCATCGACATTACCAACATTACAGTTGAAGCGAGCACGCCAATAATCCCTAACCAGAGAATAATACCAGAAATGCCACCCGCAGAATCATTCTTCAAACATGTTTCACGGCCTTCGCCAGCCTCAGTTCTAAGGGCATCATCATTTGTGGCAGTGGCAATACTTAATACAATATCATAGGAATTTTCACAATAGTTTTCGATATCACCCTTTACCATTGGATCACTAGGTGGGTTTTCATTAGCCGCTTTTTCCATATCCTCAGCCAATAATGTGTAAGATAACGAAATACAATTACTTTCATTTTGTTGTTCTGAACAATCGATAGCCATATTTCTTAATCCTAAGGAAATTGAATCATCTTCACTGGATACTTGCCAAGAATTACCAAATTGGCCCATCATACACAAAATTAGTGCAGCGGCAATACAGCCAACAGCTGCCCAAGCCATAATTGGTTTTGGCTCTCCTATTGGTGCCATAGCGACTGGCGTATTATTCATCATTGGCTGAGCCATTGGTTGTGGTTGAAACGGTTGCTGAGCCATCGGTTGTGGAATAGGCATTGACATAGGCATAGGGGCTGCTGCTGTAACAGGTAAAAAATCAGGATAATATTGCTGAGTATAACTTAGTGCTTGGTCATTAGGATATCCTTGAAGTATTAAACCATCAAAATAGGTCTGTGCAGCAGTCATGATTGACCCTGCCCTTATTTCATAAATTAATATTATCTAGTGAATTTGTTTCCGCCTTTTCACTTTGAATGGCGAGAATACCTAGCGCAGCAGTGGTGATAATTAGGCTTGCAATTAGTGATAAAATTATCATTGCAGCTGAATAAATCCCAAAGTTACTGAATAATCCCATAGGAGACATTGCGATTACTAAAAATCCCGCAGAGTCGGATGCAGCACTTCCAATAAGAGCTAGACTACAAGCCCCACCTACTGCAACTAAAGCCTCATGATGAGTTTCACCTTTCTCCCTACTTTCTCTGTAGCGTTCAGTTACATGTATGCAATAATCTATGCCCACTCCAAGAGATATTGTAGCGATTGTTACTGTTACAATATTTAGAGAAGAACCAGCAGCATTCATTAACCCATATAGCCAAACTACTACCAATAGAATTGGAATTAATGTTACAGCAGCTTGCTTAAACGATTTGAAACCAATCGATAGTGTTATGAATACAAAAACAGAACCCAAAACAAGTGAAGATTGCATTTCATCTTGCATAGCAGTTGAGGCAACATATCTGGTTATCGGCCTCCCAGTAGGCATAACCCAGGTCAAAGGTTTATCATCAGTTTTAGAACCAGATTGTTCTACATCACCAGAAGATAGATTTGTAAAGACACTGAGATCTCTCCATAATTCTTCAAGTCCTTCACCCATTCCAGGGAAGTCTTCAGGCGAGGTCATACCAAACCGAATTAACATTCTATCATACTGTGCTGGCTGGCCATCGATATCTAGCCAAGGTTGATTTGGATCTAAGTCCACTGCAGGTTTGATATATAATTCGATTAAATTCGCTGGAATATTGGGCACTGGGCCAATACCAGGTACTCCATAGATGGAAAGGAAGCCATAGAAGAAGGCTAAGCAATCTCTATCCTTAGTATCCATTAGTAGCCCATTCCCCGACTCGGAACAGTTCATCCCATGCCCCTCTTGAGAAGAGTTCCAACCTGCCTTTTCGAAAGGAGTGGAGTTCAATGCTAAAGAGCCCTGGGCCGCTAATACCATATCATCTAAAGCCATAATTTCGATATCACCATTTGGAAGATGTGTTATTTTATCAGCAACACCATCAGGCAAAATACCCATTTCAATCCTAAAATCCTCAATTGCAGCAAAAACCTCAGGATCTAGAACGTCACCTTCTATCAAAAGGTAGGCAGGTTCACCTTCATCAGCAAAACTCTCCGTCACTATTTCAACACCCTGGGCGAAATCTGAACGTTCATCTAGGAAATCTTCAACAGCAAAATCGCCTTCTAGTTGAGACATTCCAATAGCAGCAGGAACTGTAATTGAAGCGGCGAGTATTACGATTATTATCGCAGGTTTAGCCTTGCCACAAGTAGTGGTTAACTTTCTTAACCAGTGTTCAGGAATAAGGTGAGTAACTTTACGCTCTTCTCGAACTTTCTTTCTTTTCATAATCCATTCATCAACACTCAGGCGAATCAAAGGAACCCACATTCCGGTGAGTAAGAAAGCAGCGAGAATTCCTAAAGCAGCTTCGACACCAAAGGAGCGTAATGCGGCGATATCGCTGAATAAGTTGGCAGCAAATGCAGCCATTGTTGTAAGTGAAGTAATCATTATTGCACGGCCAACACGACTTAGAGTTACTTCGGTAGACTCTTCTATTGTGGCTCCATTCTTTCTTTCCTCTTTGTATCTATGAAGGGCATGAAGTGAATCATCAATACCCAATGCCAATACCAGAATTGGCAGCAGGTTTGAAAATTGAGATCGGGCGATTATTGTAAAGCCTAAGAAAGAAGAGAAATTCGCTAAATGGCCTATCATTCCTTGCATCCATAGTAATGCTGCACCTAATGCAAGTAATACAATTATTACATCCGACCATCTTCTCAAACTGATATATAATAGCGCAATTATCACTAATCCCATAAGCAAAATCAATCCTGAACTTGCTTGTAATTCTCGATTCACTTCAACATTTACGCCTTGTCCAACAAGAAGAGTTGTTGTTGCTCTATCATTTGAACGCAGATGCCCTTCCAAGTCCATGTAAGACCATTCACTTGAACATCCCCCTCCTTCTTTTTTATATTGTTTACACAAGTCTTCATCATATCGAGGCGGATGGACTACTAAACCGCCATCATGTAGTCGATATCCTCCAACAATCAAACCATCATCAGAGAATGAGATACTCTTTTCTTGGTGAGCATCTTTCCAAATTACTTCCCAACCCATCTCTTCCAATATCCCTCGATCATATTGAACAATCAACCATGTTGAAGATGCAGACCAGCGCCCAAGTCCTGTTATTCCATTAGCCCATGTCCCATCTGTTTGTAATTGGCCACCAATTGGCCCTATTTGCTGTGAATTTATGTCTGGGAAGAAACCTCTATCCAAAGATAACCAGCGAAGGAAATTATTTTCTGGAGCATCAGCCATCCTAACCGCGGCAAGGTCTATGTGGTTTTGAGTGACATTGGGGTTATCAAACTCAAGGCATTCAAGATCACCACAGTCTATCCAATTTGTCGGAGCCGGGGTGGCTATACCTTGAGCATTTATTCCCGGTTGACTTAGTATTGAAGTTCCATTCATGAAACCTCTAAAAATATCGGAAAGTGACATTACGCCATTATATTGATGGCCAGTTACATCATTTACTAAGGGTTTTAGTGCCGGAGAAAGATGATGTTCATGAACAATTTGAGTTTTATAATCAATTTCTCTTAGTATCGAGAGGTTAACAATTCCGCCCTTTGGAGCAGAGATACCTTCCCAAGGTTCTGCAGAATCTATTTTTTCGGAGGCTTTAATCAAACTAGTATAATCGGGTGTTCCATCATCAAGAAGGGGCACAGGTGTCCAATTTTCTAAGGCTGGAACCAATTCAGGTTGACGAGTAGAGAGAACAAAACCCAATATTATTTCAGAATTGGTAAACTCTTCATTGATTATCGATTGTGCGGTAAGTTCAGGAGAATTCATTTCATATGATTCCATATCGATAGGTTGTAAAGCGGTCAAAGCGCCGGGTATCATCAATAAAGATAATACAAAAACCGCTATATGGGCTCGATTACGATGAGGAATATACCACTTGGAAAAGCCGGAAAATGTATACCCCATTGAAAGTTCGCTATTGTTTTCACTTTTGAACCCATGTTTCAAGCACCGTCTAATCAACCCACCGTTATGGCCACATTATTGATACTTAACCAACAACCATATGATGGAACAGATGTTACTTGGAATGCGCTTAGGTTAGCACGCCAACTCAATGAGGATGGAGTCGAAGTAAGGATTTTTTTGATGAATGATAGTGTCGATTTAGCAAGAGATGGAATAATTGCACCAGAGGGGATAGAGGACATGGTTGCAATGACCAAGGATTTGATTTCAAAAGGAGTTCCAGTCAAAGTATGTGGAACATGTCAAAATAGGTGTGGTGTTTTGAAAGGTCAACCATATTATGACGGTGCTCAGTTTTCTACAATGGCAGAATGTTCAATGTGGGTACAAACTAGTGAGAAAGTACTAACTTTTTAGTTTCCAATTAATTCTTAATCGATTGATAATAGCGATTATGTGGGTAATTGAAAAAAACAGTAAACGAAGCCTAAGGGGCTTAACAGTCTCTAAACTAACTGGTTAGAAACATGGTGCGGGGAGCAGGATTCGAACCTGCGAACCGATAAGGAATGGGACCTAAACCCACCGCCGTTGACCAAGCTGGGCGATCCCCGCGTAAGCCGAGGGCGGAGTCTCTAAGATTTGAATTAAGCGCATCTAATGAGGCAGGAAAACTAGTGTAATTGACGATTCCAACCACTATTTTATGGCAATTGAATTATTAGTTTTTATTATCCAACAGATTTTTTAATCGATAACAAGGGTGACTAGAAAGCGTTTACTCCGGTTATTCTTGGATTGGTTTCCACCATCTAAGAACCAAAGAATTACTGACAACACTTACTGAGGAAAGAGACATTGCAGCAGCAGCAAAGGCTGGAGGCAACAATAACCCATTGATCGGTAATAAGATACCCATGGCGAGTGGTATGCCGATTAGATTGTAAATAAATGCCCATCCCAGGTTTGTTCTAATCCTTCTCATTGTTGCACGACCTAAATCTAATGAAGATACTGCATCGATTAAATCATTACGAATCAACACAAAATCAGCAGTATCTAGTGCGATATCCGAGCCTGCACCCATCGCTAACCCGATATCTGCTTGGGATAATGCAGCGGCATCATTTATGCCATCTCCTACCATTGCAACAATTTTATTTTGTTCTTGTAAAGACTTGATGTACTGTGCTTTTTGATCAGGTTTAACACCTGAAATCACCTTTTTGATACCAACCTTTTCAGCAATAACTTCAGCAGAACTCTGGTTATCTCCAGTAAGCATGATTACTTCAAAGCCCATTTCTTTTGCTTTCTTTATTGCAGTTTCTGAACTTTCTCGAATCCTATCCTTTGCTTCAATCCAACCAAGTAAGCGTTCTGCTCTACTTACCAGAGCCATAGTTACGCCCTTCCTACTTGCTAATTCTATTCGCTCTTCTACTTCATCAGAGAATACAACTCCAACATCTTCCAATAAGTCTCGGTTGCCAATAGCGACTACTTGGCCATCTAATTTTCCAACTAAGCCCATTCCAGCAATTGTCGTTATATCCAATATTTGTGGCCTTTGAGAGGTTACGTTTGACCATGACGTATGGATTGCAGATGCGAGTGGATGATTAGATTCAGATTCCAGGGATGAGGCTATTGAAAGAATTTCCTTGACTTCGCAATCGATAATTTCAATATGACTTACTCTAGGCTTTCCCGAAGTTATTGTACCGGTTTTATCAACCACAAGAGTATCACATTTATGCGCAATTTCCAAAGCATCTATGCCTTTGATCAACAGTCCATTTCTAGCCCCAACACCAGTACCGACTACCAATGCAGTAGGGGTGGCAAGTCCTAAAGCACAAGGACATGCAATTACTAGAGTTGAGATTAATATCATTATAGATAACTCTATTTTGGAATTCATTGGATTATCAATTAAGTCCGCTCCAATAAAGCCCCAGAAAAGACTAGCAGCCAAGGCTAAAACAACTACAGATGGTACAAAGACGGATGCTATTTTATCGACTAATCTTTGTATTGGTGCCTTACCCATTTGAGCATCTTCTACAAGTTTTATCACATTACTAAGCAAACAATCCTGTGCTATTTTTGTGGTCTTAATGATGATTGTGCCGTCTAATACGATTGTCCCAGCCAATACTTCATCGCCATCAGATCTTCTAACAGGGTATGCTTCTCCAGTCATTGTTGATTCATCGATACTAGCTTTACAATCTTGTAGAACTCCATCTATGGGGATAGTTTCACCAGCAAGGACTTTGATAAGAGAGTTTACAGGAATTAATTCAATAGATTTGACTTCAGTATAATCTCCTTCGATTATCAGTCTAGCATCATTTGGTTGTAATTGCATCAATGAATAAACAGCATCTGTAGCTCGAAGTTTAGCCGCTGCTTCTAGGTAATTACCAATCAAAACAAAAGCGATAATAAAAGATACGCCATCAAAGAATACATGTTCAGCATCGACTAATAAATTCGGAAAACCATCTATTCCGGTAGCTATTGTAACTGCTGTTGACCAAAGAAAAGCGACGGTTGTACTAAGATGAATTAATACATCCATATTTGTTGAACCGTTTTTGAGTGAAGACCAAGCCTTGGAATGAAACGACCATCCAGACCAGAAATATACTGGCATGGTGGCCAGCATTGCTAAACAGAGCCGAAGATCAAAGGAACCAATATTGCCAAGGTCGGAAGCAAACATGGATAACCAAAGGACAGGGATTGCAAGCAATATAGCAATAGTTGCTTTTTTACCCTGTTTACGAACTTCTAGTTTTGCTGAATCGATAATAGATATTTCCTTTTTTGGTACGCTGGCTTTGAAACCACCCTTCTCAATAGCAGAAATTATTTGATCGACTGAATTATCAGCAGCTCCTTGCTGTAACCCGATTGAGGCTTTATTCAAAGTTAGATTGACAGATACTGAGGTCACTTCTTGATGCTTGGAAATGATGTTTTCAACAGAGGAAACACAAGACGAACAAGTCATACCTGCTATATCAAGACGAATTTCTTCACTAGTCATTGCTTTACCTCAGATTGTTTTTTTATTTAGGAGCCAGGTCTAAAGAACCACTCCATATGTCAATCCCACGTAACCGACATGGATAATGTTGACCTAGTTGAATAACAGGCTTTTGATTGCCAGAATCATCTGGTTGTGAAGGTATAACCGTTAAACCATGCTCATCAATCGACAAGCGTTGTTTTCTTCCAAGTTGTCTTAGATGCATTCTTCCTTGAACCGAACCATCATCATTGAGATCTAGGAATACCCACGGCGTGCGGAGACCAACTATTCTAGCAGGCCAAGATTTTTCTTCTATTGACTGAGAATCATCAAGAGATTCAGTACCAATTTCTCCTCCACGAAGAAGATGAATATGGTATACATTTGCGACCAATTCCCATTCCAAATATTTGGCGGTAGTAGACTGATTACTACAGTGAAGCGATAATTCTGAAACTTCTTCTTCAGTATGCACCCATTGTTGCTTGCGTAAGTAGGCTTTCAGTTGCCTGTGAACAATCAAATCAGGATATCTTCTAATAGGACTTGTGAAATGGACATAAGCATCTAGATTCAAACCAAAGTGCCCAATATTTTCACTGGAATAGGCTGCTCTTTGCATAAGTTGAAACAAACCTTGGTCGACCACTCTACGAATAGTTCCATCCAAATTTATTGCTTTATCTTGAGCTTTCAATAAAGCATCTAGTATATTTTGACGAGCGGCCGGATCAAGGACATTTCGAAGGTAGGGCTCAACATCATCTTTTACTTCTGAATCCAGATCAGCATCCACTTCAATATCTCCACCTGTTGATTGTACCCATGCACCAAGTAGGTTAGATAATTCCTCGGAATCACTTTGTCCATGGGTCTTGACACTAGGCATTGGCAATTCAATATCGACTCCCAAAGCAGAAAGTTTTGCGTTTAAACCCTCAACTTCAATAGAATCTGGAGGGCTGTGGCAACGCCAAGGTAAAGGTGCTCCTGCTTTGCCCAATAAATGGCCAACAGCGGCATTGGTAGCAACCATGAAAGATTCAATCATTAATGTGGCCTGATTAGGCCATTTAACCTCGACCTTGATAGCATTATTATCATGTAGGCGAGGACGCATTTCAGAATTATGAATATTGAGTCGGACTTCACTTTTTTGCCATAATTCGGCTAATTCAAACATTTCATTAAATTGATAGTTGTCTAAAGCATCCTCATAAGCTAGATTTTCATTGACATTGATGACCGCTTCATACGCCTTTGTTTCTATTATTTCACCATCGTTTATGGTCATCGAGATTACCATTGCCAATCTGTCAACTCCTGATCGAAGCGAACATAAATCATCGGCCAATCTTGGTGGTAACATTGGCAATACTGTATGTGGCAGATAAACAGATGTAGCCCTTGTCCTGGCAGCGGTATCAAGCCTTGAACAATTATGCACATAATGAGCAACATCGGCAATAGCAACCCATAGAACCTGTTGCTTATCTTTGGTTACCAAACACACAGCATCATCAAAATCTTTAGCATCATTTGGATCAATGGTAACGAATGGTAAATGTCTCAAATCCGTTCTTCCATTTTTAACTTCACGGTCTCCATTTACCTCAGATAATTTTTCTGCAACATCACATAAATGTTCATCATATGTGGCGGGAAATGGGTTTCTCCCATCAGTTCGTCTTTTTTCTAAGCGCATCTCCAATAATTCGACAGGAGTAAATACTTTATTTTGGAGTAGTAATAATGCGATACTTGGCTCATCATCTTGAAACCTAAAGCCGGTTCTTTTCGTAGCAAAGTGGTTGATTTCTATCGCCAAGTCAAAACTCCCCCATTTAGTTATTTTATCATTGGATAGAAGTGTCAAATCCTTTGGCATTTTCTCTCCCTTCAAATGACAAATCCAAACTTGCTCAATCTGTGCATACATCTTTTCATCGAACCCAGCATCCAAAATAGGAGGCCCTGCGGTAATTCCACTAACCTTTTCAGTATACTTAGTAAAGAAGGAACGCCAAATCTCAACATTGGACTTAATCTCTTCAATTACAGACCTTAATCGAGGTTTAATGGTTCGATCATCCCGCGTTACAAAGTATTGATTTTCCTTTCTTATAGAGTTGAAAGTTTGGTCTAACTCGCCACGGAATATTCGCTCAGCCTTTGCCTCTCTGGCAAATCTTAGTGATAGTTTTTCCTTTTCGATAAGAAATTCTGCTAATGATTGAACATCCCAAAACGTATCCCATAGTTTTTGATTATTTCCAAATAAAGAATTCAAGCGCTTCCATAACCGTTCATCATCAGATAATTGAGGACCCTTTCGTTTATTGTGGTCTTTCTTATTCCGTTTTCCAGCCATTTTCAAAACTCCAATTTCAAAGACCGGATTGCTTTAACTTTTCCAAGGCATCTAATTGTTGTTGATTTAATTCATCAGTTTCGATAAGAACAAATTCTAACTCTAGGTCTCCGCCCAAATACCCTGCCTTGCCCATTCTTCTTCGGTCTCCAATCTGAGAATTGGCAGAAATATTCAACAAACCTTCTTTGCCTGATGGAAGAGTAACTTTGACTTTACCACCCAATAACAGGGTGCTGTAAGTAATTGGGACCTCTTGTATCATAATACCACCATCCCAACTTCGTCCTTCACCAGCATCGATTCTAACCGTCAATATGACATCGCCGGAATCGCCTTCAGGGTGATCATGCCCTTGGCCTTTCAAGCGTCTAATCGCTCCATGCTTTACACTTGGTTCAAGTTTTGTTTTCAAGCTTGTAGAGGCTGCTTCCATGGTGCCGGCTGAGTTGGATTTTAAGCGCTTGAAAGTAAAAGAGAAAGTACCACCATTTGCTGCCTCTTCCATGGTAATATCCAATCCCACAGTGATGTCACTGCCCTTTGCTCGCTTTTGAGACCTAGGTCTTTGGCTACCTCCAAATGGTGAGCCACCTCTCATGCCACCGCCAAACATTTGACCCAATGCATCTTCAAATCCATGACCACCACCCATTCCTCCAAATTGTGAGCCACCTCTTCTTCCGCCACCGAACATATTGGCCATTTGTTCTTGTTGATCGTGTTCATGACGAGATTCAGCATCTCCAATTTTATCATAAGCGGATTGAACCTCTTTAAATTTAGCCTCTGAAGTGGCATCACCAGGGTTTCTATCTGGGTGGAATTGCCGGGCCTTTTTACGGAAGGCACGCTTGATTTCACCGTCGCTAGCACCCTTGCTTACGCCGAGAACGCCATACGGGTCTTTTTCCGCCATCATGCTGTCTTCAAAGCCTCTCCCACATCAACCCTCGCAGAGATAAATTATAGCAATAATCTCGAATCCAGAATATTGATTTTAGCCGACGCGGTTATATTGGGTGGATATTTGGGATGACAAGACAGAGGTTATACCATGCCGAGTGAAACATCCGAAAAGCGTTCTTTTGAAGACAAAGTTCAAGACCGTCAAGATTGGATAGAAGCCCAGTTTAGGAGAATCTCTAGAGGTTCATGGGCTCGTATTATTCGCATGGCTCGCAAACCTTCACCACAGGAATTCAAACAAACAAGTATTATTTGCGGAATAGGCTTGTTCGTTTTGGGTGCAATTGGGTTTGGATTATTGATACTAATGGATAATTTCTTCCCTTGGATAATTAACGATGTTATCGGTATCGGAAACTGATTAAATAGGAGTGATAAAAATGACAGAAGCTTTTGTCGCGTTCGTTCGCCACGAGGAAAAATTATTGTTGATGCGTAGAAATAAATCTGATGGAGACTTTCCGGCTCTATGGGATGGAATATGGGGTATCGCAGATACACCAGAAGAAGTATTGACTCGTGTATCAGAATCCACCGGAATCCCAGTGGAATCATTACAGTATCACAACACAGGGCCTGAGCGTGGAATTGATATGGGCCGTTCATTGGTCGATGTTATGCCAATTCTTATCGTATCTTCATCTGATGAAGTCGAAGCATCTGGCCGATATAGTGAGTCACAATGGATAGACCCGGGTGAATTACAAAACTACAATTGTATATTCTCTAACATCGATATGGAAAACTCACATTCGTTATTCCGTGAGATGTATGGTTCAGTTGGATCATTCCTTTACATCGTTAAGACCGCGATAGGTTCTGAACAGAGAGTCGCCGATGAAATGTATGCTAGATTACATGGTAGTGGATCATTAACTGCTCTTCAAGAAGATATTATGTCAATTCTTCATCCAACAGCAATGCGTGGATATCTATTTATCGAATCCAGTGCTTTGCACCACGTCGAAAAATTGATTGGACGATCTGGAGGTCGTGACCCAGCAGCTCGCAGAGGTCTTAATCAAACACCTCTGAAGAATGCTAAGACTGTTTTGCCAGGAGAAGCACCTCTTGCAGATATTCTCCCTTACCTTGAACCAAAGGCAGTTACTGCTGGAATTGAAGTTGGCTGTATCATAGAGATAGTTACAGGTGCCTTCAAGGGCGAAAAGGCTAGAATCATAAGCGTATCAGAATCTAAGGAAGAAGTTAGTATGGAGTTGTATGAACAACCTATACCAATGACCGTTAACATGCGTGGAGATCACGTAAGGGTCATTGAAAGAATCGAGTGAGTTTCGCTCTAGATATTGATTTATCTAAAGCCCCTAGATAATAGTGGATATATAATTTTTAACGTTGATTACGGAGTTAATAGGATTTAGCAAGTACTAATTTTAATCCAATCACATGAGTTTTACTTTACGGTAGACAAATTACAATGTGATAAATTTTAACATGAAAATCACGATATGGGCAATCAAATCAGTATCTGTATTGACTGGAATAATATCATCAATCTAAAATAGCGGTTGATTGGCGGTTCTGGATTTATTTCCCATTCTTGGCCTAAATAATGCGGGCACTAAGTGGGCTGCTGCATAGTAATTTACGATAACTTTTTTGTTTGGAGCCAAACGAGTAACTTTTCAACTATTAACGCACATTAGCCAAACCCCATGTCTGAACGTTGTATTCATGACGCGGCGCGATTATATAGGGGAGTTTAGTCGGCAAGATGCCCACGTATGTGAGTAAGGAGTTGAAATAATGCCGAAACCTTGGACTTCCCATCTAATTAGAGATGCTCTTGGAGTTAAGAAGTGCAACGGCAGTATGGAAGCTGCGATTGAAGACCTACCTTTGGAAAAGGCAATGGGAGTTGCCAGGAAGAAGCACGGTGAAGGTCATTTGACCGGTGCCGATTTGAAGGCACAAACTCGTGAAGTAATCGGAACATGCGTCTCAATGCGTGTTAAAATTGACGGTCATTGGGCAAATGAAGCGCTTGCTATTATTAGTAAAGGAGAATGGGACGATCGATTTATTGAATAAGTCACGGACCGCGGAAGAGGCTTCTGCCTCGTAGACCGCAGGGGTGAGGTAATATGGAACAAAAAATTAACCAAGCAATAAAAGACGCACTTGAAAATGCGCCAGAAAGAAAATTCCCTGAATCAGTTGACATCACTTTTACAATAAGAGATGTAGACTTGAAAAATCCTAACAACCGTATCAAAGAGGAAATAAGACTTCCATCTGGTCGCGGTCGTGATTTAAAAATCGCTATGTTTGCAGCTGGTGAAGCGGCAACTAAAGCAAAGGGTGCAGGTATTGACGTCATCACCCCGCAAGAAATTGAAGAATTAGGTGGAAAGAAAGGTAAAGCCAAGAAAATCGCTAATTCCTACGATTTCTTCCTTTCAGAAGTACCTCACATGGGGCTTATAGGAAGATACCTCGGTGTCGTTTTGGGTCCACGTGGAAAAATGCCACGCCCAGTCCCTCCAACACTAGACCCCTCGATTATTGCAGCAGGTTTGAAGTCTACAGTAGTTGTAAAGTCTGCAGACAAGATGACATTCCACGTACCAATCGGTACAGTGAAACAGAGTCAAGAAGAACTTTCAGCCAATGCAATGGCAATCTACAACCGTGTAATATCAAAATTAGAGAGAGGAATTGGTAATATCCGCTCACTATATATCAAGACCTCAATGGGTCCAGCACAACGTATTGAGGTGATTAATTGATTCCTAAGATCGTATCGTGGAAAAAAGATACCGTTGCAGATCTGGTCGACTTACTAAAGAGTGGAGATACCATTGCCGTAATCGATATTCACGGAGTGCCTGCTGGTGCAATGATTGGAATGCGTTCAACACTTCGTAGTACAATGAAGGTTCAGGTCGCTAAGAAGCGATTGATGAATATTGCATGGGGTCTTTGTGGCCATAATCAAGATGACTTGAACACCCTTTTTGAGGGAGTAGTTCAACCCGCTCTTGTATCATCAGCCTCAATGAATTCTTTCGAGATGTTTTCTGAATTAAAGAAGACAGAAGCAGGAAGGGCCGCTAAGCCAGGGGATATTGCTCCACACGAGATTGTTGTTGAGAAGATGGATACAGGAATGGCTCCAGGTCCAATAGTTGGTGAATTGAACTCCGTTGGAATACCTGCTAAGATTACAGGCGGGTCTGTCCAAATCCAAAAGAGAACAGTAGTTCTTCAAGCCGGAGATGTATTCGAAGGCGATATGGGAATGATGCTCTCTAAGATTGGGATCAATCCAATCGTTACAGGACTACGTCTATGTGGGACTCTTGAATCAGGAACAGTATTTGCTCCGGCAACGCTGGACTTAGACTTAGAGCAATTCGAATCCGACTTGATTAGTTATGGGGCTGGAGCATTCAACCTCGCCTGTAACATAACTTGGTTTACAACTCAAACAATGCCTACGCTTATCGCTAAGGCAAGTGGAGAAGCATTGGCCGTTGCACTAGAAGCTGCAATTGCTACTGCCGATACCATACCACATCTAATTGGAAGGGCAAATCTTGCGGCTATGGGAGTCGCAGGTTCGCTATCTCCAGAAGCACTCGACGACGAATTATCCAGCATGCTTGGTGCTGCAGCAACCGCTGCAGCTGCTGCGCCTGCTGTAGTCGCTGAAGACGCTTCCGAGGCACCAACCGAAGCCGAAGAAGAAGAAGAGGAAACTGAGGGCGCCGGATTTGGCGGTCTTGGGGACTTATTTGGTTGAACACAATATGAGGTGAAAAAATATGGAATACGTATACGCTGCTATGTTACTGCACGCTGCTGAAAAAGACATTGATGAGAAAGCTGTTGGCGCCGTTTTGAAGGCTGCTGGCGTAAAGGCTGATGATGCCCGTGTGAAAGCACTTGTTGCTTCACTTGACGGTGTCGATATCTCTGAAGCTATGACCCAGGCTGTTGCCGCCCCTGCTGCCGCTTCTGCGCCAGCTGCTGGCGCTGCTGCTGCTGCCGACGCCCCTGCCGCTGAAGAAGAAGTGGAAGAGGAAGAAGCTGGCGGATTTGACGGTCTAGGCTCTTTGTTTGGATGATCAGGAACGAAGCCCGAGCACAGTTGACGCTTGCCAAAGTAGGCGTGAGCAAATTGCTGCACGGTTTATCGGTCCTTCACGGAAAAACCTCGTCCAGACGGCCAGTGGTAGAATCATGCATTAACCCCCCAATGGGGCTTACTCGATACCGATGTGCCGATAGGCTACATCAGTAGAATTGATGCACTCGATACAACTCGGGTAGTTTATGGTACGAAGAGTCTCAACAGATTTTGAACTCAGCGTATCGCCTGTTTACTGCATAAGAAGCTTAAGGCTGGTTGCAGAGCAAGCAGGCTGGACATTACAACGACATGAAGGTTCACGCATGGTCGATCGTTTTGCAATTATTATGCCAATGACTCAAACAACTAGGACACTGGGTCTGAAAGTTATGGATGGCCCATTACGCGGACTTGAACTAACTTGCTGGGCTGAGACTAAAGGCTCGGCTGGAGCAATAAATATAGCATCATGGATATTACCAGGCGGTCTTGAAAACGAATTAATACGAGATTTACTTAGGAATTGGGTAATCGGCCTTCCGCGATGTCCATGGTATTGGACTTTCTATGAACGTTCAAAAATCGGTTATTTGCTACCAGTTTGGCGTAAATCCAAACGTTCTTTTTCTAAGTTAGGCTTTTCATCACGTTCAAAGCAATGGCCTTTGAATCTAAATTCACCATGGCCTCCATCCAAACTTTTCGAAGAGGAATAGCCTGTTATGATAGTCTTACATACTAATGATTGACAACCTCCCCCTATAGGGGGAGGGCGTAAGCATAATGGATAATCGGCAACAAGTCTCAAAATCGATATTTCTTGCCGTCATAATGATCCTTATGACTTGGAGCGGGGCAGTATCAAATGATTTGGAACTTTTCGAAGAATATGATACTCCAATCATCTTAGAAGATACACCATTTATTCAAAAAACAGCCACTGCTGCTAACACTTTCTTGGTCAAAGACATCGACCCACCTGGTGGCTCTACTGCCGATCAAGTATCTGGTTTGGTTAAACTTGGAGATTATGTCTACTTTTCTGCCGACGATGGAGTTCATGGTAGAGAATTATGGCGCAGTGATGGAACCACTTTGGGTACAACCTTGGTCAAAGATATTCGCCCTGGCGGTTCAGATAGTTGGCCGTTATACCTAACAGTAATGGGTTCTGAGATTTATTTTAGAGCACATGATGGTTCAATAGGCACTGAATTATGGAAAAGCGATGGCACAGAAGCAGGCACCGTCTTGGTCAAAAACATAAATCCAAGCGGCAATGGTGTGATTACACCTAATTTCCACGTATCTGGCAACACTCTGTATTTCCAAGGTTTTTTTGGTTCTTCACAAGGTGAAGAATTATGGAAAAGCGATGGAACAGAATTGGGAACTGTTTTGGTCAAGGACATCAATCCAGGTATTTATGGGTCTTCGCCTAGTCAATTTTCTACAATAGGCTCAACAGTGTATTTCGTTGCCAATGATGCAACGCACGGTCGAGAATTATGGGAAACCGATGGAACTGGCCTTGGTACCGCAATAGTCAAAGATATCAATCCGGGCACCAGTAGCGGTGTTTCAAACCCGTCTTACATTACGGCGATAGGTTCAAATCTTTATTTTAGGGCAAATGCTGGTTCTACTGGCAGTGAACTTTGGATTAGTGATGGAACCAGTGCTGGAACCAATTTAGTTTCAGACATCGATCCGGGATCAAATAGTGGAGCACCTCAGTATTTTACCCAACTAGGCTCAAATGTATTATTTTCTGCAACCGACACTTCGAAAGGTCGCGAATTATGGATTACTGATGGAACTGCTGGAGGAACTGAACGAGTCAAAAATATCTACAGTGGTTCAACTGGCAGTTCTCCAAATAGTCTACTCGCTATCGGTTCAATGGTTTACTTTGAAGCAATCGATAGTTCAGGAACTCATCTATGGAAAACCGGAGGAACTCAAGCCACTACCAATAAAATTAGTTCAGTTCCTGCTATCGATGGGTCATCACACATTGTTGGAACTACGTATTATGCAAGTTTTTCTTGTGGCGCCCAAGGTAGTGAATTCGGCAAGTATCAAGCATCGACAGAAACTTTCACTGGATGTATAGAAGATTTATCCGGCACCGGCAGTGGTTCGCCAACTGACTTTACCCAATTAGGCGAAAAACTTCTTTTCACCATCGATGATTCAGGCGACCGACAACTTTGGGTTACCAATATCTTAGAAGATTTACAACCTGCCGCTAATTTAGATTATAATGCAACGCAATCTGCCGGCGGCTCAACATCTTGGACCGAAGTCGATGGCTCAAGCTTTGAATGGGATTTGACCGGCCCAACTCGTCAATCGATTAGCGGCTATCCCAATTTACAACATGCTTACAGATTTGATGGAATTGACGACTCCGCTAAGTTGAACGATAATTTGCAATCCATGTCTGGTGACCCTACAGATGGATCAGCAAGTTTTGAAGTATGGATTAATCCTGATGACTTAACTGATGACAAGGTAATATGGGAAATAGGTGGTGAAAGTAACGGCGTCTCTATGGTCTTATGGAATGATTTGTTGACATTTAGGGTGAAGACAGGCAGTCTTATTGTTAATCTTTCACATACAATAACCGATGATAACAAGTTCCACCAAGTTGTTGGCGTGGTAAATACTGAATCTAGTTATGTTGCACTATACTATGATGGGGTTGAAGTTGGCCAGACTTATGTCGTGGGCTCCATTGATTGGTCTGGTAATAATAAACCGGGGCTGGGTTCGATCAATGACAATGTGGGGGCCTACTCATCTAGCGAACAAGGTGATTTTTCTTCACCATTCTTCGATGGCGATATAGCAATTTTTAGATTCTATGAGTTTGAAATGGTCCCGACTCAAATCCAATCTTCACTTGAATTATTCAGTTTACAAGCCCCAATTATATCCTATTCACTATCCAGTTATACCCTAATAAAAGATGTCGCAATGTCGTCGGCTACTCCAACATTAAGTGGAGGTGCAGTTACCTCATGGAGTATTTCTCCAGCTGTGCCAACCGGTCTTAATTTTAATACGAACACAGGAGTTATTTCAGGAACCCCGACAGTACTTTCGCCATCAACAGTCTACACAATTACAGCAACGAACTCAGCCAGTAGCGACACTGCAACAGTGACCATTACAATCAATAATGAGATGGCACCATCCTTTTCCTACTCACCAAACACATTCACTTTGACCAAGGGAGCGGTAATGTCGCCAACTGCAACCCCAACCAATTCTGGTGGTGCAATACCACAACTTATACTCGATTCAACAAATGATGTAGGGAAATATCCATCCATAGTTTCAGATAATGGCATTCTACATATTTCATATCTAGATGTGACCAACCAAGACCTCAAGTATGCTACCGATAAGAGCGGTAGTTGGGTTTACACGACTCTTGACTCCCTTAACGATGTTGGCCATTATTCTTCAATGGTTATGGATTCTGATGGAAAGTTACACATTTCATATACCGATATTACTGCTAATGACCTCAAATACGCTACAGATAAGAGCGGAAGCTGGGTAGTCTCGACTCTTGATTCAACTGACAATGTAGGCGGAGTCACCTCAATTGCCCTTGATTCAAGCGGCAATGTCTATATTTCATATAATGATTTTACCAATGATAAACTCAAGTATGCTACTGATAGCGGTTACGGTTGGGCTTACACAACCCTTGATGATATGGGTACGAGTAATGGAGGAACTTCTATTGCTCTTGATTCTAATGACAAAATCCACATTTCTTTTCGCCATACTACTAACATGGATCTCATGTATGCAACCGATAAGAGTGGAAGTTGGGTTTATACAAATCTAGATTCTACCGGAGATATCGGTAAAAGTCCCTCAATTGTTATAGATTCAAATAATAAAGTTCACATTTCTTACTATGACGATACTGCTGACGACCTTAAGTATGCTACAGATAAAAGCGGCTCTTGGGTGATATCAACTCTCGATTCATCAGGCGGCGTTGGGCGATATACATCTATTACTATCGATTCCAATGATTATCTCTTTATTTCATACTATGATTATGCCAATGAAGCACTCAAATATGCCACCGACAAGAGCGGTAGTTGGACTTATTCAACCCTTGAATCAAGAGCCTTGATATACACATCTATTTCAATCGATGAGAATGGTGCGGCACACATTGCCTATTATGATTCTACTAGTCAAGACCTTAGATACATTGGATTTGACTCAAATGCCAATGTCTACGGTTACTCGATAAGCCCAACCTTGCCAGCAGGATTGAGTTTGAATATCGGTACTGGTCAAATTTCCGGAACCCCGACAGTACTTTCGCCATCAACAGTCTACACAATTACTGCAGCGAACCCAGGTGGCAGCGATACTGCTGCAGTGACCATTGCAATCAATGAGGCTGTACCTTCAATTTCCTATTCTCCAAGTTCGTTCACGCTCACCAAAGATGTTGCTATGTCGCCAACAGCAACATCAACCAATATAGGGGGTGCACTCCCATCAGGCGTGATAGATTCAACACAGAATGTTGGAAGTCACACCTCCATTGATATCGATTCAAATGGTGATCATCATATTTCATACTATGATTCTACAAATACAGCCCTAAAGTATGCTACCGATAAGAGTGGCTCTTGGGTTTTTACTACACTCGACTTAAATGATATAGTTGGAAAATACTCTTCAATTGCCATTGATTCTAGTGACAATATCCATATCACTTATTACGACCAAACTCACGGTAATCTTGAGTATATCAGTTATGATGGCTCAACATGGAGTGCTACAGCTTCTCTAGATAATGTCGATGATGTAGGTAGAGATACTTCCTTGGCGATTGATACGAGTGATAATTTACACGTTGCGTACTATGACATCACTAATCAAGATCTCATGTACATGACTTATGATGGTTCGACATGGAGTACTCCACATATAGTTACCAGTGCCGGTAATGTAGGGATTCAACCTTCTATGGCAATAGATTCTAGCAATAATTTGCACATAGCGTATGTAGACGCTTCAAATGCGCATTTGGAATATGTCTTGTATAATGGGGTTACTTGGAGTTCGCCCGATCCAATCTATACTCCTGGAGCGCCTCAAAATCCATCATTGAAAATCGACTCAACTGATAATATTCACGTTGTATTTTCAGATACTGGGGGAAGTAATACTCTTAAATATGCCAAAAAGACTAGCGATTGGGCTCCTGCATCGAGTATTGATACAGGGAATGTAGGGTCTAATCCATCTTTAGGTATTGATTCAAGCGACCACCTCCACGTCACTTATTACGATATTGCAAATACTAATCTTGAGTACTTGACTTACAATGGAATTGCTTGGAGTACGCCAGAAGCACTCGACTCTTCAAACGACGTTGGCTTGTATTCTTCTCTGGTAATTGATTTGACCAATGACGATATTCATATTTCATACTTTGATGACACTGGAGATGATTTGGCATACATCGAAATGGATTCACTATCACAAATCTATGGCTATTCAATTAGTCCAAATTTACCTACAGGAATGTATATTGATATTTTCACAGGTGAGATATCAGGGACACCAACGATTGCTTCAGTAAGTACTGCCTATACCATCACCGCTAGAAACTCTGGTGGCCCAGGTACTACCACAATAACACTCTCAGTAAGCGATATACCACCTTCATCTTTGGTTTACTCTCCAAATTCTTTCAGTTTGACAAAGGATGTAGCAATGTCAACCGTCACACCTACCTCAAGCGGTGGTGCGGTAATTTCATGGACGGTTTCTCCAGACCTGCCAACAGGGTTGAATTTTGATACCAGTACAGGAGTGATTTCAGGAACGCCAACTGTACTTTTGGCATCAAATGTTTTTACCATTACAGCAACTAATTCCGGCGGTAGCGATACCGCTACTGTTACAGTCGTGGTCAATGATGCCACCGCTTCAATAACCTATTCTCCAAACACTTTCGCATTGACTAAAGATTCCGCTATGTCTCCAGCCACTCCAAGTAATAGTGGGGGAGATGTTCCAGGTGACATAGTAGCTAATGACGGTATTTGGAACACATTAGCCATCGATTCGACCGGTAAAAGACATGTGGCATATTATGCTAATAATGAGTTATACTATGCCACAGATAAGAGTGGTTCATGGGTCAGTACACTTGTAGATAGTACTCTAACAGTTGGTCGATTTACCGACATTGCAGTTGATTCCAACGATAAAGTACATATTTCATATTATGATGATTCCAATAAAGATTTGAAATATGCTACCGATGAGAGTGGCTCGTGGGTTGTAACCGTTATTGATAGTTTAGGGTTTGTTGGAACATATACTTCAATTGCTATTGACTCGAGTGATAAAATACATATCTCTTACCATGACGATACTAATCAAGACCTCAAGTATGCTTGGTGCTCGAGCGGTTGTTCCACGGGTAGTTCATGGACGACTTCAACAATATACGCAACGGGGGATACAGGCCTACAGTCAGAGATAATAATAGGCTCATTAGGAACAGTCCACATAGCCTTTTACGATAGTTCAATCAAAGGATTAATGTACGGAACAGACCAGTCTGGATCCTGGGTTTTCACAGTTGTCGATAATATTGGAAGTGGCTCTTACACTACCGGGGGTCAACCGTCAATTGCTCTCGACTCAAGCGGCAATATCCACATTGTTCATCGAGATGTAAGTAGTACTGGGCTAAGATATGCAACTTGTACAACCAGTTGTTCTCTAAGTGGTTCATGGGCTTTAGGAATAATTGAAAACGCTGGTAATGTTGGCAAACAATCTTCACTTGCCATCGATTCAAATGATAAGCTACATGCATCTTACTACGATCACGGAAATAGCGCCCTGAGTTATGCAACCTGTACAAGTACTTGTGCTCAAAGCACCTCTTGGACAAAGTCTAATTTGGACTCTGAAGGAATAGTTGGGGTACACAGTTACATGGCGATTGATTCCAATGATAATATTCACATTTCATACTCTGACACCTCAACGCCAGCATCTAAAATAATTACATTATCTGATGATGGGCAATTTGGATTTTCAATCAGTCCAACATTACCCACTGGGTTGAGTATCGATTCTTCCACAGGTGAAATATCGGGAACTCCAACCACTATAACAGGTTCTACAGTCTACACAATTACAGCGGTCAACTCTGGCGGTACGGCAATAACTACCGTTACAATAGCGGTCGATGATGCAGCACCTTCAGGCCTTGCTTACTCTCCAAATTCATTTACCTTGACTAAAGATGTAGCAATGTCAACGGTGACTCCAACCATTAGCGGCGGAGCAGTAACTTCTTGGGCGATTTCTCCAGCAATCTCATCAGGACTTAATTTCGATACCAGTACAGGTGTGATTTCAGGAACTCCTACTGCAGTGTACGTGTCTACAGTTTACACAATTACCGCGACCAACACTGGTGGCAGTGATACTGCTACAGTGACCATTGTTGTCAACGATGAAGTTC
>Ga0115003_10000053_pt1 | contig 79304 bp, 64 predicted proteins | sample ArcticOcean_MG_C_7_FD_88736 | JGI IMG/M metagenome (GOLD analysis project Ga0115003, IMG submission 88736) | Marine microbial communities from western Arctic Ocean - ArcticOcean_MG_CB11_88 | ecosystem: Environmental > Aquatic > Marine > Oceanic | place: Arctic Ocean: Canada Basin | collected...
CCGGCTTGGAAAAGCAACAACTCAGGTTGATGATTAAAGCAGAGATCCAAAGCTTCCTCCACCGCTTCAAGGTAGAGCATGTCACCGCTTTCGGCTGCAAGTGGCAAATCATGGTCGCTGATTGACTTTCGGAATGGGAAGTTCACATCGCAATGAACCGACACCGTGAGCGCTTCCTGAACGTGTTGAAGCGCGGTTGCCGTGCCGTCGCCTTGGTGGACATCGAGGTCAAGCACGGCTACCCTGCCAACGTTGAGGTTGTTTAGAGCGTGAAGGGCGCTAACGGCCAAATCGTTGAACACGCAATAGCCCGAGCCGAACGCTCGATGCGCATGGTGGGTCCCTCCAGCCATGTTTGCTGAAATTCCTCCGAATTGAACCGCATGTTCTGTCGCTTCCACAGCACCGCCCATCAGCAAAAGGGTCCGTTGGATCATGTCGTCGGTCCACGGCGTCAAACCGATGCGTTTGATTTCCTTCTCTGTGAGGGTGCCGGCTAGGAAGCGGTCGACATATTCTGCATCATGGGCCAACAAAAGATGCTCTCGCTTGATTGGTTTTGGCGTGTGAATTTCGATGAAGGGACTCCCTTCAGCCTGTTCTTGCTTGCCTGTGCGGTAAGGTGTGAGGCGTTCAAGCACGCGAACATATCGATCCCGGGGGAATCGAGCGTCTGGATGAATGCCATCGGTGTAGAGTGGATGGTACCACATTGAAAGGCCGCTGTGGCTCAAGGGATTCACTCCTTGCTGCTTTCCATTCATGCCCGTTCGTTTGACATCGAGCGTTCAAGCAGTGCGGCCAGCGTCGTACATCTCTTTCATGCTACCATCTTGGAGCATTTCTAGAGCGATGTCAGATCCACCAACCAATTCACCTTGAACAAAGATTTGAGGCATGGTTGGGAAATCGGACCAAGCGCAAACCGAGGGAATGGCGCGAGGATCGCTGAGGATGTTGACGGCTGCGAAGGGCTCGTCGACTTGCTCAGAGAATTGTTGCATCACTTGAGCAGCGCGGTTTGAGAAACCACATTGAGGTTCATTTGGGTTGCCTTTCATGAACAGCACAAGTGCGTGTTCATCGACGATTGCTTGCAATTCTTCAGGTGTCCAGTCCATTCATTTCACTCCTTTTTGATTTTGTTGATTCGGCGTATGTGTACGCCTTGTCCGCCCCCGTGGGGGTCGAATGCTGTGTTGCCGGCCACCTCGGCCTGGGCGGGAGTCATGCACTTGAGGTCAAGCGCATGGACGGGATGGGGAATGTGTTGTTTCATGACGGCCAGAACAGTTTTTTGGCGTTGTAAAGGGCGCACTCCATCAAACGTCGAAGAAATCACTCGAACATGAAAGTGGTCGCCAGAGCCGTGGAGGTCAAGGACTTCGATGGTTGCCTCAGGCACAGCTTTGCGTACTTCTGCTTCTACCCATTCGCTGCTGACCATACTGACGCCTCATATTGCCGTGTGTGTTGATGGCTTTGAACCTGCGCTCTTTGAAGCGATGCTTGAAGGGCTGGGGAAGTCACCATGTCACATGGACGCGGATTCAGTTCCGGCCAATCCCCGCAAACCCCAGATGGGGCGGGATTCGGCATGGCTTGGAGGGTCTGATCTTCTCGCTGTGTTCCTTGCCTTGTTTGGACAAGTGTTGCTAACGCGAGCGCTGAGCACGGAGAATTTCGGCCTCTTCATCATCGTGTTCGATGCATTCGCAACGCTGTTTCTAATTGTCGACCTCGGTCTACCAACACTTCTTGCCCGCGATGGAGCCAAGGCCTTGCACCGAGTATGGCCGAGCATTTTCAGAATTTATCGCCTGCAAGCATTGGCCTTGCTTCCGTTTCTTCTTTTCGCCGCAGTGTTCACTCCGTTTGTCGACGAGGCATGGCGCGAGAATGCGCCGTTGTTGATGCTTTGTGCAGGAATCGCCCTGCTTCACATCGCATCCTATGCGCCTCGAACAGCTCTTCGAGTTGGAGGCGAAGCGCGTCTTGAAGCCTTGACCAAATTGGCAGAACGTAGCGTGACGGTGGTTGGTTACGCCGTGCTGTATTGGATGGGTTCACATTCTGTAACGATGTTCGCATTGGCGTTCTTCATCGGTGCATTGGTCGGGTTAGCGGCGTCACTTTGGTGGTCAAGGAGCGTGCTTCAACCTCTTGCCCTACAAGGGGTGGAAGGGACCCTTGGCGAAGTATGGGCGTCGAACCGCTCGCTTCTCCTGCATGCGCTTCCGTTCGCAATTACCCTTGGCGTACTTCCCTATGTGGTGCGCATCGAGAAATTTATTCTTGGGGCCACGCTTGGGCTCGATACTGCCGCTTTGTTCCATGTCGCTCAACTTGCTTGGCTGGCGGGCCTGGTGATTCCACAAGCCATGCGGGCGGCTTTGTTGCCCTTGTTAGGCGAGCGGCGGGATGATCCCATTGAATTCAATAAACAGATGAATCGGTCGCTCGATCTCTGCTTTTCCCTGCTTCCGTACGGATTGTACGGCGGTGCAGCCATTGTGTGGTTTGCCTTACCTGTCGCCTTTCCACTTGAATACACGGATGGAAGCCTTGGTGGTTCAGCGGTTCAACTGTTCATGGTGCTGCTGTTCGGTTGGTGCTGCACAGTGCTCGCCACGCCAACTTACACCGCTCTTCAGGCAGGACCAAAGCCTTGGCATTTCACCGGCTTCATTGCCGGTGTCGTCCTGTTTGCGGGGGTTTTTGGCGGCTGGTTGATCGGTTGGCAAAGCGATGCATCCATCGGAAACGGCTTGCTTGCCGCCGCTGTGGCTTCGAGCGTCACGGCAGGTTTCATGCTCTGCACTTCGATTGGTCTGGCAGGAGGGCCATCGTACCTCCAACACCGATGGAAAGATTGGTTGTTTGGTCTCAGTTTGTCGCTGTTGACATGCTACGGACTGGTTGTCGGTTCTTTGGTTGCCCTCGTAGGCATAGGATTGTTCGCTTTCACGCCACGAGGTCTTGAAGCAGTTCGTTCCACCGAGCCATCGCATGCGCTTGAGTGAACCGTTCTGGCAAATCGAACCCTTGTTCCCATTTGTGCTTCAACGCGGCTTCACAGGCATCGGCTAAGTCCTCAGCAGTCGCTTCTTCGACGATGCATAGTGGTGGCAGGAATTCAGCAACATCGCCAACGTTGAGCGAAACCACAGGCGTCCCACAGACCATCGATTCTTTTGCCACCAGTGGTCCAGATTCACGTTTTGAAGTGATCAGCGTGAGGTCTGCAACGAGCATACGATCCCATACAATGGGGCGTGGCTGCTGTTTGAGGGTGGTGATTCCGATGATCCAACCCCGGTGTTCCAACACTTCGCCGCACCTGAGAGCCAGCATGTGGTTCTTCTCAGGGCGCCGTGGATCGGCAGGAAACAACAGGTCCAATTTTGATTTTCGCCAACGCTTTTGGGACGGTCGCATTGGTTTGAGCCACTCATCTTCAACCGCTACATGGCAAGGAATCATCGAGAGGGTCGCTCGCTCACATCCAGCTTCCAACACCCGTTGTTCAAGCCTCGACGAAACAGCAACAAGTCTGTTTGGGGCCTTGATCAACTGAGCGAGATGTGGGCCCACTGAACTGTGCTCGAGGCCGACATCAATGTCCCAGCCATGAACGACAGCGCTCCACGGGATGTTCCAACGCCGAGCAAGATGGTTTGCCAACACGCCAGCAGGCCACAGTGTGTGGCATACAATCGTCTCGGGGCGCCAGTCACCAAGCCAGGATTCAATCGGTCGAGCCATTCGACGCATGCTCCATTTGGTGAGGCCAGGTAAAGGATGCTCAGGCAGGGCAGTGAAGCGAGGGGCGAAGACGTCGATGCCACCGTGCTCAAAGGTTCTCGGGGCTTTTGCCACGCCCGTAAGCGTCGACCTGCGGGCCTCTTGATAGCGCAACATTCGAGGGAGTGCGTTGACCACCCTGACATCATGGCCCTCTTTTTTCAGCGCCAGGGCATGGTCGGCGACGAATGTCCCTCTTGCAGCATTTGTTGGCAGAGGGTACAACAACGACACGAGCAAAATGCGCATGACGCTCCCACCCTCTCTTCACCCTTGAAGGGCTGTATGAATCACGTCAAGGTTTTCGCTCAACGACGCCTTGTTGTTGAACAAGCCTGAGCCAACCACGCAATTGCCGACGCCCCATGATTGGAGCATAGCGATGTTGTGGGCTTTCACGCCACCGTCAATTTGAATTTGCACGGGGCGTCCACCTGCGGCAACTTGCGCATCAATTGCTGCTTTGAGGGTTCTAATTTTCTTTTCAACGGCTGGGATGAAGGATTGACCTCCAAAGCCAGGGTTCACGCTCATCACGAGCACCAAATCCAATTCGGAGAGCACCTCAAGCGCAGCATCCACAGGTGTCCCGGGGTTCAGCACCACGCCTACAGTTGCTCCAGCAGCTCGAATGGCCGTGACGAGGCGATGCAGATGTGTGGTCGCTTCAACATGGACCGAAAGGTGATTGCACCCCGCATCGATATAATCTTGGAAGCACAACTCTGCGTTTGAAATCATCAAGTGTGCATCGAAGACCGCTTGATCGCCGAGCGCCTTGCGAAGGGATTTGATCACGGGGGGTCCGAAGGTGAGGTTCGGGACAAAGTTCCCATCCATGATGTCGAGATGCAACCAGTTTAGCCCTGCATCAAGCGCTTCTCGGCAATCGGTAGCAAGATCGGCCAAATCTGCCGTGAGGACGCTGGGTGCAATAATCATAGGACCGCCTTGCTTACTCCAAGCGGGGCCTTGTGATGAGGATTTCGTCCAATTTTTGTATGATGCGGCGTACAAAACCTCATAATCTCCGGGCCGAAGGAAAGGAAAGGTGAGCCAATGGGTGAAGTGAGAGCGGTAACTGACAGCGAATTCGAAACAACCGTCAATGACAACAATTGGGTCCTTGTCGACTTCTGGGCCCCATGGTGCGGTCCATGCAAGGCGCTCGGACCTGTTCTGTCTCAAGTTGCAGATGAGCGTGAACTCATTGTGGCGAAAGTCGATACCGATTCCAATCCAATGAATGCAGGCCGTCTAGGCGTGCGTGGGATCCCTGCAATGTTCCTTTACAACAACGGCAAACTCGTGAGCAAAAAAAGCGGCGCTATGCCAAAAGCATCCGTCCTAAAATGGGTCGATGAGCACATGGGCGCCGAAGACTTCTGAGTCACTCACTTAGGCTTGCTTTCCGTTGCTCTTGCTTCGTTCCAACTTCTCGCAGCAAGCGCTCTCGTAGCGCTTCGTGAAGCCACATTCCTTCGTCCAATTCAATCAAAAGTCCGTGCTTCAGCAGGTTTTCCGGGGGCAACCCTTCCCAACCTACAGCCTGTGCAAGCATGGCCCACTGCATTGGTTTTTCAGCCAATGCCAAGGTTGCGAGCAGGTTTTGTTCACCTTGAGGAAGCGACGCGAGGATTTCTTCATCTAAAAATCGGAGCCAATCCCCGTGCGTTGGTTGTCCATACAGTTCCAGCAATTCGAGGGCGAGCGGGTGGCCTCCGGTTGCAGCATGAACTTCATCGGCTTGCAGTTTCGAGGGATGGTCCAATTCATCCAGCCAAACCTTTGTTTCTTCGAGGCTTAGTCCGGCGATTGGGTACTCTCGGACAATCTCCCTCGTATGGACGTCTCTGCGGTCATAGACCTTCAGAGTGGTGCGGGAAATGAACACTAAACGAAGCGGTGCTTTGCTGGCAATTTGCAGCAACGCCCCAAGCAGCTCTTTTGCTTTCTCTTCCATGTGGTGGACATCGTCGAGGACGATGAGCCAATACGGGGGTGGCCCACCGACCTCGTCCTTGAATCGTTCGCGGATGGTGCGAGCATCGGTCAGGTACGTCAAAAGTCGACGCCGCCAAGCATCGACATCGATTTTCCCGCCGGGGCTTAATGGCAATGTCTCGATGAGGTTGTAGGGGTCATGGGATTCATCGATACCAAAGCGATGGAGTAGACTTGTTGCAAGCCCAAGCGCTCTGTCCCACGGTTGACACGGGTACCAGCATACAGAGAGGTATGGATCTTCTTTGAGCAGTTGTTGTAACCAATGGGCAACTAATGTGGACTTCCCGATGCCTGCTATGCCATGCACGACCGCACATGGTTTTCGCTCTTTGAACCATGTTTGTAACGCCTCAATTTCCTTTTCACGGCCGTGGACGGGCCTGGTTTCAGGCGGGTGATTGTTGTACGTGGCGTGTGCGCCCGTCATCGCTGTCAATCGACCAGGAGCAGGGAGATGGCCATCGGTTCTTTGGATTCGGCCGAAACGAATGTCACCATAAGTGAGCACACCTTCGTGTTGTGCGTGGAGTAAAATTTGCAAAAGCGAGATATCTGCTTCCAAACGAGCAGCAGCGTCACTTGCATGAAGTTCCAACAGTTCCCCTTCATTGTTGCGCAAGAGGACTTTGGTCTGACCTAAATTCTCGTGCCGTTCGGTCGCTTTTTGCCGTCCTTGTTCGCTTAATTGCCATGTTTTTTGTCGGCGGTCTTCATTGCGAACACTTCGCGTGTGTTCTTCAACGAGGCCATCTTTGAGCAGCGTCCGCATGGCCCTGCTGACGTTGGGTGGGTGCTGTGCACATGCTTCAGCGATGCCGGGACGGGTCAACTCAGGACCAACGACATAGCGGTCTGCTTGAGATTCATGATCGTTCAAATGGAGCAGTACGCGATCCAATACCGCTACACTGACCTTCGGAAGACCTTCGCTCACGCCCCTCGCTGGGCGGGCTTCCTTCTCAACGCTTCCCTTGTATGGGTGAACTTTTATTGCTTCGTTTGCAGTCATTTCTCCGCACAACAGAACCACAACACCTTTTATGACGAAATGAACGGAATAACATGCGTCGGCGAACCAGTGGCTTTCTTCTCGTTGCTCTGATGATGGCAATGGCGCTCACACCGATTGTCATGGGTGCAGACTCAGACGGTGACGGTATCGAAAACTCCGTCGACGATTGCCCGTGGTCTGCGGGCACCTCCGATGTTGATCGTGACGGTTGTCCAGACCGCGATGGTGATGGGACCTCTGACTTCAACGATGGTTGGTCCATCAAAAATCCAAATTACCAAAACGAATTCACAGTGACTTCCAACGTTGACTATGTAGGTGTCGATTATTCGCCAACCGGTGAGTTTGTTGTCACCGGGTCCGAAGACGGCTTTGTTCGAGTTTGGAACGCAAGCACCCATATCAACACACGCTCAGTGAACGCAATATCTGGCGGAGAAGTCACCTCTGTCTCCTATTCACCAGACGGGCAATACATCGCAGCGGGGCTCGATGACGATACAATTGACATCTATTACGCAACCAACCTGACCTCGGTCCACGGCACAATTAGCGTTGACGTAGGTGGCGGTGACTACGTCTATGACGTCGAGTTCAATCCAGCCAGCGACCTTGTCGCAGTCTCAATCGGCCGTTCCGGCAACGGCGGTACAAACGGACAGGTCTTTTTGATTCAAACTTCAAACGGGCAAAACCTCTACAGCTTGAATCCAAGCGGTGAAGACCGCTTCTATGACGCTGTGTTCTCTCCAGATGGAGAGCACATCGCTCTCGCTGCGAGCGGCGACTTCTACATTGTCAACGTTTCATCCCAAGCTACTGTTTGGAGCATTTCCGATCCATCTGATGGCGTCAACGCCCTCGCTTGGTCATCAGATGGCAATTACATCTCTATGTGCGGCGCCTGGGAAGGCCAGTCTGCCAGTTTCGATGTGTACAAGTTCAACGGAGTTTCATGGACTCGAATTTGGCAAAAGACGACCTCCACTTCCTGCCTTTCAACCGCCTTTTCCCACGACAGCGTGCAAGTCATTGCTGGAATGAGTTGGTACCAAGCAGACTCCAATACTGCCCGGGTGTATGAATCAGATACGGGCGTCCAAGTGGATGCCATCGTCGGGCCAATACCAAACAGCGGCTGCAATTCAGGCCAAGGGAACAACTGTGGCCAAATCAATGCTATTGCAGTCAGTCCTTTGGGAACCCACATCATCACCGCCCACGGCCGGAACGACGAAGGCCTGTACTTTTGGTATGCAGACATTGATGAAGACAACGATGGCTACAACACCACTGACCAAGGCGATGGTGTGATTGATGCTTTCCCTTCGGAAGGCTCTCAATGGACCGACAGCGACGCAGATGGCTATGGGGACAACCTGGTCTATGACGACGACTCTAACGCCTCGACGCCAGACGTTCCAGCCTACCAACCCGATTCTTGCGCAGCAACATACGGCACATCAAACCAAGACAGGTTTGGATGCCCAGATGCTGACGGCGATGGTTGGTCTGACGAAGGTGACACCTACCCCGCAGATCCACTTCAATGGGTCGATGCGGATGCTGATGGCTACGGTGACAATTACTACTTTGATCTCAACGATGCACAACTTCACATGAATCAATCAGGGGACGCTTTCCCGAACGATGCGACCCAATGGAACGATACCGATGGCGACGGCTGGGGCGACAATTATGAAAACGCCACATGGAACAACTTCAGGCCCTCTGAATGGCCGGGTGTGCTCCAATCGTCAGCCGTCAATCCAGACGCCTTCCCACTCGACCGAACCCAATGGCTGGATTCGGATGGCGATTGGGTTGGCGACAACCAAATGAGCGACCGACCTGATGGGTGCCCAACAATTTACGGCGATTCTGAATTCGATCGCCTTGGATGCCTTGACACCGATGGCGACGGTTGGTCCGACCCAGATGCGAACTGGCCTTCAACCAGAGATTGCTACCAAGCAGACGCTTTCCCGGACGACCCAACACAATGGTGCGACGAAGACGGTGACGGCTTCGGCAGCAACGTCAGCGGCAACAACGCAGACGAATGCCCAAATGAAGCTGGAACCTCTACTGTGGACCGCATTGGCTGTGTTGACCGCGACAACGACGGCTACTCGAACGCAGGCGATCCGTTCCCTGATGATTCAACACAATGGGCGGACCGAGACGGTGACAACCGCGGTGACAATCCTGACGGAAACAACCCCGATGCCTTCCCTGACGACACTTCCCAATGGAAAGACACCGATGGCGATGGCCGCGGTGACAATCCAAATGGATTCAATGGCGATGCATTCTGGCAGGACCCTGACCAATGGGAAGACACAGATGGCGATGGCTACGGTGACAACTTCATCGACGCTGATGGCGACGGTATTTCCGAAGGTTACTCCGATGTTTGTCCGCTCGTCTATGGGAAATCCACCGATGTTGGCACCCGTGGATGTTCAGATTACGATGGCGACGGTTTCGTCGACCCAATCGATGCTTTCTGGGAAGACCCATTCCAATGGGCCGATGCCGATGGCGATGGCTACGGCGATAACACCGCCGTACCAAGCGGTGATGATTGTGCAGACATCTATGGTAAGTCCTTCGAAAACAATAGACAAGGTTGCCCTGATGCAGATTTCGACGGATGGGCGGATGTTGATGACGCCTTCCCGAACGACACCTTGCAATGGGTTGACACCGATGGCGATGGTTGGGGTGACAATTATGAATGGTTCAATGATACGCTTATCGATCTTGACAACCCCGGACAGACCGTCCAGGTGAGAAATCAATCTGGCGATGCCTTCCCCACAGTTCCTGACCAATGGTCTGACCTCGATGGCGACGGATGGGGGGACAACCAAACCAGTTTCTACCAACCTGACGCATTCCCACTTGAGCCGAGCCAATGGAATGATTTCGATGGCGATGGTTTTGGTGACAACAGCGTCTACGACCCTGATGGTGATGAAGGTCTGATGATACCTCAAGCTGCGTTCCAACCTGATTCATGCCGCAAAGAATTCGGCACATCTTCCCTTGAAGAGTTTGGATGCGTTGACAGCGATGAAGACGGCCGAGCCGACCTTTACGACCCGTGCCCATGGGACCCAGCGGTCACCAACGGTGTCCTTACCGGCCCGGATGCCGTGACGTGCACAATCACAAGCGATCCAGGCATCACCAGTGGCGACGGCGATGAGGCCGCTTCCTTGATTGGAGATACAACAACCTTGATGTTCATGGCCGGAGCAATTGTTCTGCTTCTTGCACTGATCTTTGTAGCACAAATCGCAAAAGCAGCTAGCAAGCGAAAGGCTTCTGGTGAACGCGCTGAAGAACTCAAAGTCAACATGGCATTCTCTGAAGAAGAAGAACGCCGTGAAGCTTGGATTGAGCATTATGTGGCTGCAGGTGAACTTGACGAAGCACGATCGCTTGGTTGGGTCGAGCCAGCTGCCGTCCCACAGTGGAAACAGCATGAAATGCAAGAGGAAGCAGCAACTCAAGCCGCCATCCCAACCATGTTCGATTTGGACCAACTCTGAGGGTGTTTACGCCCTTCGGGCCCGCTTACGCCGAGCCTGTTCCGCCATGCTGTCCTCGAACGCCAAAAACGGCAGTTCAGCCCACGCTTGATCGCTATCAACTGCCAACAGCGCTTCATTGGTTTGGAGGACGTCGCCGATGCTCATCGAGGTCGGTGTTTGCCCGTCAGCGAGTTGATACTGATGGCCGGGGAGCACCAACCAAGAAGAAGGCAGGTCTGCCATGATGTCGCGCAGGTAATGCAAGGTCCTTCGTTGGGCTACAGGGTCGCCACCAAACAAATCAGTTCGCCCACAACGGCCAAGGAACAGGCAGTCTCCTGACACCACGATGCCTTCACCGATGAAGGTCGTATGCCCAGGCGTGTGTCCGGGGGTGCAATGGGCTTCAAACCTCAAATTTCCGAGGCTTAATTCAGTGTGCGAATTGGGTTCATGCGTCCACTCTTCATCCACTTCGCCATCCCAATCCCGTTGTCGTTCAAACGCATGGCTCCGAACACAGATTGAATCACTGCCTATTTCTTTTGCCTCTTTGACGCCTTTGACATGGTCCCAATGGCTGTGTGTAAGCCATACCTCGTTGAGGGTCCACCCGCGCTGCCGGCACACATCATGCCAAAAATGGCCATCAAACGGATCGATGATGACTGCTTGTTTGGTTTGGACACAAACCAGCAAGTGGTTGAGGTTGTCCCATTCACCTAATTGGGCTTGTAGCACCACGAATCGCTCTGTCACAATCAGTTCTCTTGGTTGCAAATTTGCTTCGCCTCTACACACGGTACGGACCGCTGGGCTTTCAAGTAATGAGGACCTCTCTCACCACATGGCGGGGCGTATGCGTGGCGGTGCAATGGTTCTGGTGACCCTGCTTATGCTGTCGACACTCCCAGTTTTCGCAACCGCAGATGATGCGGATGTGCGGATGGAATCCGAATTGGTACCTCAACCAAATGCCGCCTGGTACGTTTCTGGTGATGCCGTCGAACTTCGATCATCCTTTGTGAATGATGGTGCTTCGACGACCTTTGAAAATGATCCATCGTGCGGGGCAGTGCTCCAAGTGACCGATGCCTTGGGACAAATCATCCTCGACGAACGGACAAAATGCCGCGGACAGTCACAGATGGTTGACTTGGCGTCAGACGAGACCTATGATTTTGCACCGCTGACGTGGGATTTAACCGATGCCAGTGGCGAAGAGGTGCGACCTGGTTGGTACTCAGTTGTGGCCCTCCACACAGCTACGGCTCGAACCGTCGCGCAAGAAGTTCACGTGCAGACCAATGTGAGCGTACCTGAAGCACTCACCCTCTCAATCACGATCACCAGTCGGCTTGGGCCCCTCGTTGCAAGCGATGAGATGGTTCTTTCAGCAGTGCTTCACAATCCAACACCGCGACGTGTGACCTTGCCAGACCTTGGTGGTTGCCTGAATCAACTCACCGTCAATGGAGCGACTAGCCTCACCTCTCCGTGCATGCCGGATAAAATTCAAATCGGTGCTTATGAAGAAATTTTAATCGAGCAAACACTCCTTTCTGCTGGTGCATTGCTCACAGGCATTAACTCAGTCACTATGACGCTTCCAGGTCAATCACTCACCGCTTCACTTACCCTTGACATCGCTGAACCAGAAGTCGCTTTTGACCCCACATTACAAGATGCTCTTGATGTGACGCTGATTGGCCTTGGCGATGTCCCATACGGCGGGAGAGACATTATGCAGGCAACAATGAACATGCGCAATGTAGGTCCAGAGGAACAATCGTTGCGGTTCACAGACACTTGCCGTGCTGAACTTTGGGTCGTGAACGATCAGGGCGATGTCGTGTTTGACAGCCGCCCACTCAAATCCTGCAACGCCATCAACATGGACTACAGTCTGGATTCAGAAGAAGAAGTGATGTTTTCCCTTCCAGATTGGACGTTTAACAACATGGTTGGTTGTCAAGTTGCTTCAGGCCACTACACTGTGATTGTGGAAGTTCCGCAATTTCATCTCGCAGCAGCCCAAGCCATTGACTACAACCAAGGTATCACCAATAACTGTGCAGGGGATCTTGACCTCGACATCACCACTTCCCTGACGGGAGTTGCGAACGGTTTTGATCTGGACGTGATGCTCGAACCCCGCAGCAGCGAGGTCGATCTCCGATGGGTTAGTCCTTGTTCGGTCACAGTGGCCATCATGGCCCTTCCTTCGAATGAAGAAGTACACCAACAAAAAACTGTTTGCAAAGATAACGATGGACGTCATCTGGTGTTACCTTACGGGCCACTGGTAGAGAACCTTGTGCTTGAAGGAGACCAAATCCACATGGTTGATCTCAACAATGAAACCTTCCCCGATGGCACCTATCAACTTGTTGTCACGCTCGAATCAAATCCCACCACCTCAGCAGGTTTCGTTTTTGACTGGCCAATCCTCGAAACAGTGACAGCCCAACCCGTCGCCATCGTCGAAGAACTCGAACCAGAAGCATCACGGCTCATCAGCGGGACCTGGTCGGGCGTCTTGACCGAGGATGGAACATGTTGGATCCTCGATTCCCCACAAGAAGGTCAACTGCTTCTATCTCGAGCCGCTCTTGGTTCTTGGGCCCCTCAACAAGGTTGGTCGGGTACCTACGGTGCCGTTTCTTCGGACGCAGCCCCTGCATGCGCCATGTTCCAAGCAGCCTCCATCGAATTACGCTCGGTCGAAACCGAGGCCTCACCCTCCGTAGCTGGTGAAACGACCGAGCAAACCGTCGATGCTCCGATTGTGGTTGCTAAAGATGCCGCCCAATCGTATGCACCAAGTGTGCTTGTGATCTTGACAACCACTTCCCTTTTGTCCCTCTTGGTCACCTTTGTGCTTGGCAACGAATCCTTGCGCATCCCGTCAACTGCGGCAGGACTGTGGTTCTTGGGCATGGTTGGACGAACCCATGAGACAACCGATGGCCGCTACCAACGTGGTCGGTTAATGGGGTACTTGACTGCGAACCCAGGTTGCCATTTCCGTGCGCTCATGGCAGCACTCGACATGAGCAATGGCCAGATCACTCACCACCTTCGAATCTTAGAAAATGAAGAAGTGATTTGGCGCCGAAAAGATGGACGCTTGGTCCGATATTACCCTCTCACCAACACCATGAACCCTGCCATGAGTGAACAGGACCTTCCAGTACCTCCGCTTTCGCCTGACCCAAACAGCCTCCAAGGAAAAATACTCACTCTGCTCGATGCAGACGGGCCAATGGGTGAATTCCCGACTCAAGCCGAACTTGCCAAGCGCCTCGAAAAGAGCCAACAGCTCGTATCCCATCACTTGCGAACATTGCAAAAGTTCGGCTTGGTTGAGAAGCGAAAGATGGGAATTAAGAACCGATACAAATTGACCCGTGAAGCAATTTTCTTGCTCGAAACAAGCGACGACTTCATTCGTGATTGAATGATTCTCTGCGCTGGATTCCATTGTCTTCAATGGCCCATGTCACTGGCGTCCAACCAGCGTTCGTCAGTGCATCCGTAATCGATTGTCGAGCGTCGCCTTTACCGCTCTGCAAAACACCGACAACGCCGCCCCCACCCGCTCCCATCGCTTTCCATGCGACAACATGGCCTTGATGTTCCAGCGGTTCGAGGCTGGTACGAAAAGGCCCGTGAAGGTCAAGATCAAGCAAGTCGACACCTTTCATCACCATGCGCCAAGCAGTTGCAAAACCCTCTCGATTTTCATTCTGAACGCTTTCATGCATTTTTTGGGCTGCCGCATGAAGGTGCAACAAACCTTCTGTTGTCGGTTCATCATCGTGATCGTATCGAGCCCATACGGCTTGATGCAACTCACCAGAGACGTGAGGCAAACCTGTGTCAAACAACAACAGATGCTTCTCAAGCCATGTACGGAATGCGGGTGAAGGAACGAGCGGGGCCCGTCGAACGCTTTCTCCATCAAAGGTCAGATGTTGAACTCCACCAAAGGCACTTGCCCACTGATCTTGGCGGCCGCCGGTGTTGCCAAGGATGGCTTCAATTTGGTACGCCTTTTCTGCTACAGATTCAGGTGCTTCGTTCACGTCACAAATAGCGGAAACCAAGGCGACATTCATCGCTCCCGATGTCCCTAAACCACAACCCGTGGGCAGCTGAGTTTGGTAAGTGACGTTGACTTTACGTTCATCATCGATTGAACACTCTGCGGTGACGTAGTGGTTGATGGCAACATTGACCACTTCGCCTTGGTGGGTGCTGCAGTACCGGGGAACATCAGTCCAACCACCTGCGAGGTCGATTCGAACTGGCACCTTGACGGTGATTCGCTTCGCCATACCATAGCGCAGTTTGGGCAACCTCATGAAGAGTGGCATTCAAGACGAGTGGGTCTGTGGCAAGGGTATCCCGCAGGGCACAGGTGAGTCGATGAGCATCCTTTTTACTCCAGATTCAGAACTCCTTTGGCAAAAAAGGTGGAACGAAGCGCAGTTGTTTCAACGCGATGCGCGTGATGATCGGCCGAAATTCTATTGCCTTGAGATGTACCCTTATCCAAGCGGTAAAATGCACATGGGGCACGTTCGTAACTACTCAATTGGCGACGCAGTCGCCCGTTACAAGCGGATGATGGGCTTTGATGTTCTTTACCCAATGGGCTTCGATTCGTTTGGTATGCCTGCAGAAAATGCAGCAATCAAAGAAAACGCCCATCCTCATGACATCACTGAACGCAACATGGCCTCCATCACTGAGCAAATCAAGCGTATGGGGTTCTCCTATGACTGGCGAAGGCAAGTAAAGAGCCATGATCCTCGCTATTACCGTTGGAATCAGTGGTTTTTCACCAAGTTCATGGAACAGGGTTTGGCCTATCAGAAATTCGCTCCAGTGAACTGGTGCTCTCAATGTGAGACCGTCTTAGCCAATGAACAGGTCAAAGCAGGACGATGCTGGCGATGCAACGGGCCTGTGCAACAGAAGGAAATGAGCCAGTGGTTCCTCGATATCCCAAAGTATGCTCAGGAACTTGTTGACGGCTTAGACACCATTGCCTTCCCTGAAAATGTGAAATCCCTCCAACGGGATTGGCTCGGTCGTTCAGAAGGTGCAGAGATCACTTTTTCCCTCGAAGGGCGCGATGAGGAACTCACCGTGTTCACCACGCGTCCTGACACCTTGTTCGGGACGACGTTCGTCACACTCGCACCTGAACACCCACTTGCTGCTGCTCTCGTGGAGGGGACGCCTTTCGAACCTGATTGGCGCGACCTGCACGATGAAGTTTCAGTGATGAGTGAATTTGACCGAATCAAGAACATGAATAAAAAACGCGGCGTACCACTCGGCGTCAATGCGATTCACCCCCTCACCGGGGAGAAAATCCCGATTTGGGCTGGGAACTTCGTTATCGCCAGTTACGGAACAGGTGCCGTGATGGCCGTCCCTGGCCATGATGAACGTGATTTCGACTTTGCAAACTCCTATGACATCCCAATTCGCAGGGTCTTGATCATGAAAGAGCATGGCGATGCCGCTGCAGACCTCAAGAAGGCTGAATGCGATCTTGGTTGGATGGTCAACAGCCCAATCGAAGGGTTTGATGGTCTGTATGGCGATGAAGCAAAATCAGCGGTTATCAAAGCGCTTGAAGCAAAGGGCGCAGGTCTCCAGACCATCAATTGGAAAATCCGCCCCTGGTTGGTTTCTCGACAACGGTATTGGGGAACTCCAATTCCTGTGATTCACTGTGATGGGTGTGGTGCTGTGCCCGTACCTGCTGCAGATTTACCCGTAGAGCTGCCACGCGACGTGGTGTTTGGCCAAGGCAATCCGTTGGAAACATCTGCCTCGTTCCTCGCTGCTGATTGCCCCACATGCGGCCAAGCCGCACGAAGGGAAACCGACACAATGGATACATTCGTTGATTCCTCGTGGTACTTCCTGCGCTACACAGATGCACTGAACGACGACATGTGCTTCGACGAAGTTAAGGCCGACCACTGGATGAATGTCGACTTCTATTGTGGCGGTATCGAACACGCCCAGATGCACCTCATTTACGCACGGTTTTGGACCAAAGCCCTTCGCGACTTAGGTTTGCATAACATCGACGAACCCTTCAACGAACTCTTGTGCCAAGGTATGGTCAACAAATCAGCACCTTGGTGCGAAGTGTGCAGCCTCACCTTTTCAGTCGACCATGGCGGTGCGCCATGCCCACACTGCCAAGGGGCCCTTACTGAACGCTCAGCAAAAATGAGCAAATCCTTGGGCAACACCGTTTCACCAGAAGATATGATCGAGCGTTTTGGCGCAGATACGGTCCGATTGTTCATTCTCTTCGCCGCCAATCCAACAGCAGGAATGGACTGGTCTGACACAGCATTGGAAGCCAATTACAAGGTGATGATGCAATTGTACGGCATGCCTGAACGCTTGCTTGGCTGGACCGGGGGCTCCAATCCAATGGATGTCTGGTTCGAAGGTCGATTGAAGGAAAGGATTGAACAATTCCAATCGGCAATGGACGTGTATGATTTGCGCCGTGCAGTCGAAATTTCGCATTATGAACTGGTCAAGGACGTCAATTGGTACACTCGCCGGGGTGGGGACAATGCCGACCTCGCTCCAAAAATCCTCAAGCATTGGGCCTACCTTCTTTCAATTTCAACACCTCACCTCGCTGAAGAGTGGTGGGCTGTGCTCGGTATGGATGGACTCATCAGCGGTGCTGAAATGCCTAAAATCGCCCCAATCACTGCAGAAGAGCAAACTGCAATCGATGGTGAAACAACGGCTCGTAGTTTCCTCGAGTCCGCTCGTAAAATCAAGGATGTCGCAGAGCGACATCTGGATGAACCTGCAAAAACAGCAACCATCATCGTGGCTCCAACATGGAAGCGTCAACTTGCTGTCCGCGCTCTTGAATTCCTTGAACAGGGCGGAAATCCGAAGCAATTTGTTGCTGTCCTCAGTCAAATGGAGATCACCCAAGGAGATCGTAAAGGCGAAATCATGAGCTTCTGGGGCAAAAAAATGCTGCCTCAAGTGTTCAAGTGGGACGACGCATCAAGGGTTTTAATTCGCAGTCAATTAGATGAGGTTCAATCACTCTCACAGCGTGCGTCTTTCCTCGCAGAAGAACTCGGCCTCTCTGAGGTCCGTGTTGTGCTGGGTGAATCAGAGCACGACGATACCGGCCGGGCCGGAGGCGCTATGCCCCTTTCACCAGCCGTTGTTTATGCGTGATCAGGACCGTTGCCACTCGCTTCCAGTCCACCAGTAGTTGCCGCCATCGCTCATGGCTCTCCAGGTGTATCCAGATTCATCAGTCCATTGACGCAGAACCGATGGTTCTTCGACCACGGGTTGGGCAACCGCTGAAGCAACCGCTGCAGGCTGAACCATTGCAATCGACTGTTGTCGTGCTGCTATCGGTTGCTGATCAAAAGTTTTCATAGGTTCTTCCGAATCCTTTTTGCTTCGAAGAAAGAGAACCGCTCCACCACCGATCAAACCAACGACCAGCAAAGCGATGATCATCATGTTTCTTTTGGCTTTGGCATCTTCAGCCGCCGCTGCTTCAAGCGCAGCTTGCATGTTGTCGCCAACACCATCACCATCAGTATCGAGTGTTTCCTCAGGATCGGCCGGGAACGCATCAGCGTTGTCGCCCATGCCGTCTCCATCACTGTCGGCAGATTCCATGGCGTTGTTTGGTGCCCAGTCAGCGTTATCGCCAACCAAATCACCGTCAGCATCCATTGTTTCCGAGGCATCTGTGGGGAAAGCATCAGCATTGTTGCCAACACCATCGCCATCAGTGTCCATCGATTCAGAAGCGTCTTCAGGGAATGCGTCAGCGTTGTCACCCGTTCCATCCATGTCGGAATCGAGGGTCTCATTTGCATCGTTGGGGAAGGCATCAGCGTTGTTTCCTACGCCATCCATATCTGAATCAGTGGTTTCATTGGCATCGTTGGGGAAAGCATCAGCGTTGTCACCCGTTCCATCCATGTCGGAATCGAGGGTCTCATTCGCATCGTTGGGGAAGGCATCTGCATTGTCGCCAACGTCATCGCCATCGGTGTCTGTGGTTTCATCTGCATCGTCGGGGAACGCATCAGCGTTGTTGCCAACGCCATCGAGATCAGAGTCCATCGATTCGGAAGCGTCCTCGGGGAACACGTCTGCGTTGTCACCCGTTCCATCCATGTCGGTGTCCAAGGTTTCAGAAGCGTCGTTCGGGAACACATCAGCAATATCGCCAACACCATCACCGTCAAAATCACTTGATTCCGACGGGTCGAGTGGGAACGCATCGCTGTTGTCACCAACGCCGTCACCGTCAGTGTCGACAGTCTCGTTGGGGTTGTTAGGGAAAGCGTCAGCGTTGTCACCAACGCCATCGCTGTCACTGTCCGCAGATTCATTTGCATCGTTAACAGCCCAGTCGCCATTGTCACCAACACCATCACCATCGGTGTCCATGGTTTCAGAAGCGTCGTTGGGGAATTGGTCTGCGTTGTTCCCAACACCATCTGAATCATTATCAGCATGTTCATTTGGATCGTCAGGGAAGGCATCACTTTCATCTCCAAAGCCATCGCCATCGGTATCGATATCCAAAATATCCACAGTGTTGATTGCTGCAACTGCTGAACCGAGGTCCTGACCATCGTTGGGCGTAACTGCTCCAGTCCAAACGTCACCTACAGAGGTGGCTGAAGCAGGCAGTGTGGCTAGGTCATTGAATTGTGAAACAACAACCCCTGCATTGGACCAGCGGATTTGGGAATTGGAATTGGAATCACCATCAGCGTCATCAAAAGTGTATGACAGAAGGAGGTCTTCGTTGACATTCGCCTCAGTGACAGGCGCACCCCCACTGCTAGCAATACCAATTTTGACATCGGATGCAACTGGAGCTGTGTTGGAAGCGACTGCACCTTCTGCGACCGTCCACGAATCCGTCCCCCAGTTGTCATTCGAGTTGGCGGAATTTCCGTTTGCATACAGCACTGCAAGATTGACCGTAACAGTGCCAGTTCCAACAGCAGGTGCGACCCAATCAGCAGACCATGAGCGCTGTAGGTCTGAACTGTGGGTTAATTCGCCGCCAACTGATTTGACCCGTTGACCCAAGTTCGACCATGTTCCACCAGTTGCATCGAGGTTAAATCCACCTTCGCCAGTTGCCGACATTCCACTTCCGGTCCACGTGAGCGAGTATGTGGTCCCAGGGGTATATGACGAAGGCAATCCATTCATCGTCGGTACGATCATTGCGTCTGTGCTGTGGCATGTGCAGCCATTGGCGCTGGAACCAGTTTTGCCTGTGGAATTGGCATCAATTGCAGGAACGGATGCGAGCATCATCATCATCATTAGAACGCAGATGAACCTTAAACCAGACTTCATAATCTTCGATGCGCGTCTTTTTTTATTTAACTGATGGCACAACTTGACTTGAAGGAAGATGAACCATCAACTTCAATCGAGTTCATTCTTGCTCGTTGCTCGGCGCATCAAAGTCGCTCGCTTCGTCAAGATCAACTGGTCGTTTTGGTGGGGCAACATCCGCCTCAGTTTTTGGAAGCGCTCGTCCGTTTGAAGCAACAATACCTGCGGCAAGAAGAAGCACGCCTGCGAAGATAAACAGCCAAGTGGTGAGGCCGTTTTGATCCGCTTCATTTGAAACAGGTTCGTTTGTTTGGTAGAGGATTGCACATCCGCTTTCATCGACGAGCCTCCCTGGTAGACTGTTGAGGCACATGTCGGCAGCGTTTGAGACGCCATCGCGGTCATCATCCAATTGATTCATGCTGCATCCCTGAATGCCAACCTGGTCTCCGATTGGAGTCAAAGGGCATACGTCGATTGCGTCAATCACCCCGTCGTTATCATCGTCATCATCTTCAGCCGAATCAATGCAGCCATCACCATCAGCATCTTGTCCAGCCATGGCAACACCAATCAGGCCGGTGGGGCATGCGTCAATCAGATCAAGAACGCCATCGTTGTCATCGTCCTCGTCTTCAATGGTGTCTTGGCAACCGTCTTGGTCATGATCCAGCGCATTTAACTCCAAACCCGTGGTCTCCTCGACATCATTATTCCAATTGATTTCACCTCTGGGGCAGGCATCATTGACATCTTGGTAACCGTCGTTGTCATCATCCGCATCCATGGTGTCATCATAGCAGCCATCCTGGTCGTAATCGTTGAATGGAGTTGAGGTCCAAGGGGTTATGTCACGCGGACAGTTGTCTTCGGGTGCAGCGATTCCATCGCCATCTTCGTCAACATCACACGCATCACCCAACCCGTCCCCGTCCAAATCGCCCTGGGTCGGGTTCGCATCTGCAGGGCAGTTGTCCATCTGATCGATGTATCCGTCTTCATCAGTATCAAAGTCGGCACAACCGTCACCTTCGTTGTCCTCTTCAGGAGTTGAAATCCAACCCACTGGACCAAGGGGGCATAAATCGTTGAAATCAAACACGGTGTCTTCATCATCATCAAAATCCTCACCTGCATCCTCACAGCCATCGCTGTCATGATCAGATGAAGCATCAGAAGTCCATGACATAGCGCCGCTCGGGCAATCATCCAGTTCATCTGAAACACCGTCGTTGTCATCATCACCGTCACAATCATCGCCGAAAAGATCACCATCATGGTTGCCCTGAGCAGTGTTTGTGATTCTGGGACAATTGTCTTCCCCGTCGAGGATTCCATCGTTGTCACGATCTGTTTGATAAAGCCAAACGCCAACGTCATAGCCGCCATAACTTGTTGCAGTGTGAACGCCAATACTGGCTGTTCCACTGAGCATGAACGTTAGCAGTGGCGACCCGTCAAGAGCGTAGGTGAGATCAGTTGGTTCGTCATTTCCTTCACCGCCAGCAGACACAGCCCACGCCCATGTTCCGTTTTGCAAGTAGGTGGCGAGAAATATGTCGTTGTGCGTGTCGTCGTTGTAATCGTCTAAGTCTTCGAGGGTGTCTTCGCCGAGAACGAAGCCTGCTGCGGTTGTCCCGGTGATCGTGATGTCGCCTTGTGGGTTGGTTACAACCCTTGTTGCACGGTCAACGCCAACGCCTCCAGCTTGTGCGATGCTGGTCCATGCTCCAGATGAAGAAACCAATGCGAGGAGCATATCGGTTCCATTTGAGGCATCGGTCGTTGATTCACCAAAACTCGCATTTCCAACAAATTCCCCAACAACACTCAGGCCTTGATTCGGAGAACCTGAGCAATCCCAAGCTCGATCTTCAAATGCCCCTCCCCCAGAGACGGCCCACAGCCATTCGTCGCCCTGATACGAGGCAACCATGAGGTCAGTTTCGCCTGCCGAAGAAAGAAGGGTCTCTCCCGTCAGCATTTCGCCCCTAAATGTGGCAACTGCGTAGGCTTGCCCTGCCCCGTCCTGGCAAATGCCGCCAATGGACTCAATGCCATCTTCGCTCGTAATGCCAACGTGTGAAAGAGATTCACCTGCTTCGTTGAAGGTGGCGATGATTAAGCTCATTTCTGAGCCCCCTTCGACAACCTCGCCGTTAAATTCCAATGACCCTCGGAACAGGATGCCAAGATGGATTTCGTTGCTTGGTGTCACCAGCATGTCAAAAACAAAGTTATCGTTGGCGTTGCCAAATTGCTTGGCCCAAGACCAAATTCCATCGCCGTTTAGGCGTGCAAGGAATACATTTCCGTCATCCTCCGCCTCATCCTTTTCCAGTGGGTCGAGATCTCCGAGAGAGAGTTCGCAAGAGAAACCAACGCTGTTCAAACAAAAATTCCCGGCTACGATGACATCGCCATTTGGCAAAACAGCAATCGATTCAATTGAATCCGTACCGGATGTCCCAATAGACAAACTTGCGTTCCATGTGCCGTTTGGATTGATCCAACCCAGCATTGCATCTCTGTCGCTTGATCCACCAGTGGCTCCATGTCCATCGATTTGGTCACGGAATTGAATGGCACCTCCATAGCTCCCGGCGACAATGAAGGTGCCGTTGGCGTAGGTGGAAGATTGTGAGATGAAATCGTCGAGGGCCCCACCCGCACTTGTCGCCCAACCAAAGGCCAAGCCGGAAGATAAATTGTCACCGCCAACGCTTTGCGGTAGGTCTCGATCTTCGAGGGTTTGCACCTCGCTGTTGATGCCGCCTGCAACAGAAGAAAGCACTAGAATCAGGGAAAAAAGTGCCGTTGGCGTGCATCGCATGTTTTCCGGATTGACTTGTTGCATTTGAAACCCCCCATCTTTCGTACCCCACAAATTCAAGGAGAATACATTCCACGGCGGTTCATGGAGTCTCCAAATGGTGTGTGGCGCCAACCGCTTGCTACAGAGGGGTGTGAGCAGGTGATGGCCAACCTTTTGCATCTGGACCGATGGCCATCGTGGCACACGTCTGCTGGGCGTATCTTATCAGAAGCAACGGGTGAACTGCACGAAGGACAACGTTTCGATCTCCATCGAGTTGAACGGCAACGCTTGATTGAGGAGATGTGGACTGTGAAGAGCATCCGAAAAAGTGAGGCTCCTCGCTTTCTCGAAGTCGAGTTCGCATGGGAAGGCCAACAGCGGGAAGGCCGGCCGCTCGGGACTGCATTCGCCCACCTCCGTCTTGCCGTCACGGTTTGGGGCGAGGATGAAGGCGGTGTTGAAATCGCAGCATGGTGGAAGATTCGATGGTGGGCTCGCTTCATGCGTGGGCGTGTCAATCGCCTTCCCCGGGCCATGGCCAAACAATGGCTAAACGATGCCTCCACAACCGGAAGCATCCCGATACCGGCCTCATATGAGACCGCCATCGATGAATCTGAATGAAAGCGAGTGTTCATGGAGCCTCGGCGCGGACGACCACCAATGAGCACTCCGAGTGGCGACGACAAAAGCCCCAAATCCTCAAAGAACGGAGGTGGTCAACGCCAGCGTTCTGGCAACAACCGTTCCAATCGAAACGGTTCCAACCGCCGCCCTAAACGATACGGAGGCACGGCAAAAGCAGTGCTTCAAGAACGCCATGCAGAAACCATTGCTGCAATGGATAAAAAAGCAAATGATCGCTTTGTTCGCAAAGATACGCCAATGGGATTCCCAGAAGGCATCGAGGAACCACGCACCTTCAACTTCACATGGAACACCGCCGCAGTCCCGCTTAAAGATGAAGAAGCGCTTTCCAAACAGGTCCTTCGTAAAGGAGAATTTGGATGGTTAGACGACGATCGCGTCGATGAACTCGCCTTAATTGTTGCAAACCATAACATGACCCTCGATCAGGCTCTTTCGCTTCGTTCGGCTCTCATGCAGCAGAAAACCGTCTACGGGCACGGACGATTGAGGTCGAGAGCAAAAGACATGCTCAGGTTGTACAAAGAAGGCGCCAGTGTTGTTGACATCTCTCAACGCTTTGACGGACCTCCGATGAATGTGTTCCGCTTGATCTTGGCGGAAATGCGTTGGTCCAAAACCAAAATCAAGGAAAGCCTTCGCGAACCAAGCCGATTGAAGGAGCGCGAACGAAAGGAATTCGAAACAGCTGAGGCTGCAGATCGAGTGTCAAACGTCGACCAAGGCGAAGCGCAAGAAAAAGCGGATCTGTTTGAAGACATCCTCGCCGATTGGTTCGAAGAACAAGGCGTCCGCCTCCGCCGTCAACCAGAGATGGTAAAAGAGCAGAAGCAGGAACTCGGGCGTCCAGTTCGAACACCTGACATCCTCTTCCTCGACCATGTCTACATCAACGAACGCCCAGTTGCGTGGATTGATGCCAAGCACTTTTACGGCGCTGATGTCGAGTTCCAACGTAAAAAGATGGCGAAACAAATGGACAGGTACATCGAAGAATGGGGCAGCGGCGGTGTTGTCTATCGCCACGGTTTTAGTGAAAATTTATTCATGCCTGGTTGCACGTTATTGGATGCCAATGTTCTCGATTTGAGGGCTTTTGACGCCAACGATTGATCATCCATCAATCGATGTAGAACGAACCCCTAACTTGAGGGCTCTCAACGCTTCTGCGACCTGCTCAATTTCTGCAACTGTTAACGGTTGATCCAACCGTCGAGGGAGGATTGCTAATGAGACTCCAAGCATACACAACCGGAGATAAACGCGAAGGTGAAGGTCCATCTTCCGGAGTTGCCCCGTGACTGCTGCATTCAATCCCATCCGTTCAGGCTCTTCGAGCAGCCCTGAGGTTTGGGCAAAGGTTCTGGATTGCAACATCAGATCAGGCCATGCTTCAGGACCCCATTCGTTCGCCCGCAGGGCTCGAACAGCGTCCTCACCTGCTTCTGAGATGGATTTTTGCCATTTCGAATCATCAATGTAATTCGAAGTATGCCTCGACTCCTCAGGCTTCCACACCAGTAAGATCGGTTGTTGAGTTGTGAATTGAACTGTTTTCCCACCAGATCCCGGTGCACCTGGCTCGAGGCGCAGCTCAACACCTCCAGCGGCGATGCCAAGCACATCGCCAAGTCCACCGCTGTGGAGCCGTTCGATACGATGTGCAATTCGTAAATACTGTTCATCACGCCCCAAACCTGAATGTAAATGGAAGGCTCGAGCCACCGCGACCAAACCGGCTGCCGACATGCCAAAACCTTGACTTGTAGGCAAAGAGAGGGTGACAGATACTTCGAAAGCCTCAGCTCTGTTGAGCAAGCGAGCGTCCCTCAGTGCTTCGATTAAATCGGTATAAAGGTGGGTTGAATGTTCGATCAAAGTGCCGTCCATTGCTTCGATTGTAAGTCGGATTCCCCCATCTTCCACTGTTGCAGGTTGCTCGTCAAGTGCAGCGCCTTGAGAGAGTTGAGCCGGTAGGCTTGGCTGATTCGTACCAATGTGCTTCACGCTTGCTTCAACGCCATCGCTGACGTTGAACCCCGCTCCTCTGCTGCCTTGTGAACGCGCTAACCTTGAGTCCTTCCAAATGGAAAACAGCAACGTGATGTGTCCACCACAGTGCACAGTGTGGACGGACATGGTTTTGGATTCCGCTTCACAACTTGAACGCTTGGACTTTCAAATCCGGATCAAAGTGTGTTTGTTGGGACAGCGCCATATGCGTTGTCATTCGCCTCACCATCAATAATCATGAGGTAAAGGAGGTAAATTGCTCCCAGTAGCGGTAGGAAAATCCAACAAACGTTCCAACCAGATTTGCCATGGTCATGCAATCTTCGGAAGATAACGGAAAGCGTTGGAAGAAACAAACCAAATTGAAGAGCGAGCGTAATCCATGTTGGATCTGACAATTCAATGCCAAAAATGATTCCATCCAAAATACCGGTTACAAAACCTGCGATGGTGGTCGCTAAAACGAACCACCAATACTCGGAGCGGCTGGCTCGGCCGTCGAAACCAACATATTGTTCGAAACATGTTTTCACGGCGTCCATGATTGACATCATGTTCGCTGGTCGGGCTGATTGGGGCATACCTTGCATTGCTGGTTGCATAAGTAAAATTTCACCTCGTGACTAGTTAACTCTTTTTCCGGCGAGGCGCGTAAAATGCAAGTTGTTTAGAGGCTTGAGCGTTTGGAGGTGCCATGGGCCTCGCTATTGGAGATGCAGCACCACCGTTTGAATTGACCAATGCTCACCCTTCCATAGGTGGGCCAGCCATGACGTTCGACGACGCAACTGGGGCATTGGGAACTGTTGTTGTCTTCGAATGCAACCACTGCCCTTACGTCATCGCCAACATTGGTCGAATGGAATCAATGGCCGTGTGGTGTGACGAAGTAGGACTTGGTTTTGTCGGCATTAATTCAAACGATCCCGTTGTTTATCCAAACGATTCTTTTGAACACATGCAAAAGCGAGCCACATCGATGGGCTACCCTTACCTTCACGATGTGACTCAAGATATTGCACGTGCTTACGGCGCCAAACGCACACCGGAATTTTTCCTCTTTGATGCCAATGACCGTTTGGTCTACCAGGGTCGTATGGATGATTCACCACGCGACCCAAGCAATGTCACTCAAACTGAACTGAACGATGCGATTGAAGCCCTCAAGTCGGGGCAAGAACCGACCGTGAAGGTCACCGAATCCATTGGATGCTCGGTCAAATGGAAAGCTTGAACGGGGTTATTGAATGAGTGGCTGTCGACGACAATGCGATTGGGATGACAAGATGGTATGCCGCAGCTGCGGTATCGATTATGGCGTTCCAGAACCTTCCGAGAAGGAACCTGTTGATACGCCTCCTGCAGATGAAGAAGAGTAATCAGTACTGCTCAAGGACCAATTCAGTGGTCGTTGATGCTATTTCATTGGGAGCAGCGAGCCACATTTTATCCAATAATGTTCGAAGAGACATTGTGTCATCGACGTGAACAAGGGCCACCAGATCGGCATCTCCTGACACTTCGTAGATAATTTCGATGCCATCCCAGCCAGTGACTTCGGAAGCGAACGAGCCGATTTCTGCACCAGGTGACACCTTGATGCGAACCAAAGCAGTCAATCCGACGCCGCCTTCACGAACAGTGTAGCCACGGATAGTGCCTTCTTCTTCCATTTTCCGAACATGTGTGCGAACCGTTCGTTCCGAAGCGCTGACTTCACGAGCCAAGTCCACATAGGACATACGACCGTTCTTCCGAAGTTGGGCGAGGATGGCACGATCGATTTCAGCAACACGAGGCATGTTCCATCCTTCCGCTTTGGGTATATCAAATCTGCTCAATGGCTGTCATGTGGTAAAAAAGCGCACTGAAATGTCGTATAGGAGTCACAATGTGGCTGTATTTTCACAATAGCGTCACCTATGAATGCGCAAAAACCTCCTTCAAACCTTGCGTTGCACCACTCGGCATCTCATTGAAACGAGACGAAGGTGTTCCGTCTGGTTCAAAGGGCGTCTTCACTTGGCATTGGATGGGGAAGCCAATGTCTGGACACATCACCGGTCTCGATGCTCGAATGATTCTCGATAGCCGTGGTAACCCAACCGTCGAAGTGGATTGTTTCGTCGACGGGTCTCTTCTGGGCCGTGCTGCGGTGCCTTCTGGCGCTTCGACAGGAGCCTATGAAGCCCTTGAAATGCGAGATGGAGACCCTTCTCGCTACCTCGGAAAAGGCGTTCTTTCCGCCATTGACAACATAACGGACCGCATCGAGGAGGCTTTAGTTGGTCTTCCTGTCGATGAACAGCGTGTGATTGATGAAGTGATGATCGAACTGGATGGCACGCCGAACAAAGCCAACCTCGGTGCTAACGCCATGCTTGGAGCATCGATGGCTTGCTTGCATGCTGGTGCAGCCGTCCATGAACTTCCACTTTGGAAGTACATCGGGGGGGTTGCAGGCGGTTTAATGCCCGTGCCAATGCTCAACATTCTCAACGGTGGAGCTCACGCTGCGTCCAACGTCGATGTGCAAGAGTTCATGGTCATGCCTCATGGCTTCGATACCTTTGAAGAAGGCTTGCGAGCAGGTGTGGAAACATATCACGCCCTCAAGAAAGAACTCAAGGCTGATGGGTTGCTTGGCGGTGTTGGCGATGAAGGTGGTTTTGCGCCAAACTTACCAGCCAATGAAGAGGGGCTCAAGTACATGGTTCGAGCCATCGAAGGTGCTGGATACTCCGTCGAACAAATGGGCATTGCCCTCGATGTTGCTGCGACTGAATTCCACCATGATGATGGCTATCACATGGATGGTAAAGTTCTCTCAAGCGAAGATCTCGCTGACGTTTACTCCGGCTGGCTTGATGCGTATCCGATTCTTTCAATTGAAGATGGATTCGGCGAAGATGATTGGAAAGGTTGGTCCCGCTTCACCAAGCGCGAGGGTCATCGCGTACAAACCGTCGGTGATGATTTGTTTGTCACCCAAACAGAACGCTTAGCCCAAGGCATCGAGATCGGCGCTGCAAACGCCATGCTGGTCAAACTGAATCAGGTTGGTACAGTGACTGAAACACTTGAAGCCATGGACCTTGCATCCTCCCACGGCCTCAACAACGTCATCTCTCATCGAAGCGGGGAAACCGAAGATGTGACCATTGCAGATTTAGCTGTTGGCACACGTGCTGGACAAATCAAAACAGGAGCACCAGCCCGTTCAGACAGGGTTGCAAAGTACAACCAACTGTTGCGCATTGCTTCCGATGTCGACGAATACCGTTCACCGTTTTGACTGTGGTATTTTACAGTCCTTTATAGAGGGCCACTCGACGAAACACATTCATGAAGAGAGCACTTGCTACACTCATACTTGCCAGCCTGTTGATGACTGCTCTGCCGCTCAACGTGACGGCAGCAGAGACTGATGACATACCAACAAACGCCGCAGCAACGGGGTACCACGACGCCCTCGTTGCAGCATTGACCCAAGCAGATTTGGTGACAACCCTACAAGGCGATGGACCGTTCACCGTCTTCGCCCCAACAGATGCTGCGTTCGAAGCCGCTGGTATTGATCTATCAACATTTGATACCGATGAAGAAAATGCAACCCTGGTTGACATTCTCACCTACCATGTTTACTCTGGATCAGTCCTAGCCAGCGAAGTCACCGATGGCCTGACCGTGACCATGGTCAACGGAGCAGACGCCACATTCTCAATCCTAACGGACGGCACCGTGAAAATTGGTGATGCAAACGTCACAAGCGCTGACGTTCAGTCCAGCAACGGCATCATTCACGTGATCGATACCGTGCTCATGCCACCAGCGGCAGGTCCAACCATGGACATCCCAGAAACTGCTCAATCAACAGGTGTTCACACGGCCCTCGTTGCGGCATTGGCTCAAGCAAACCTTGTTACAGCGCTCCAAGCAGACGGTCCGTTCACGGTCTTCGCACCAACTGACCAAGCGTTCACCGATGCAGGAATCGATCTTGCGTCCTTCGACACCCCTGAGGAAAACGAAACCCTCGCAGACATTCTGTTGTACCACGTCTATTCCGGATCCGTCGCTTCCACTCAAGTAACCGACGGCCTCTCAGTGACCATGCTCAACGGTGACAAAGCAACGTTCTCCGTGACCGACGGTGCAGTCTTTGTGGGCGATGCTCAAGTGACCGGTGCTGATGTTGGAACCACCAACGGAATCATTCACGTGATCGACAAGGTGCTGATGCCACCACCAGGTGACATCTGTTACAACACGGTCTCCCACACCATCGTTCCAGGCGCAAACAACCTCGCCTGTAACTCCTACATGTACCTCGAGAACTACTCCGTTATGGGCCAAATCATCACAGGATGTTACAATTCCGTGACCCATGCAGTTTCCAACATCAGCACTGCTGAGTGCGGTGCTTACATGTGGACTCCGGCTGTGAACCTCGCTATGACTGCAGGGGCAACCACAATCCACACCTCGCTCGTTGCTGCACTCTCGGCTGCAGAACTCGTTACCACATTGAGCGGCACAGATGAATACACCATCTTCGCTCCTTCTGATGAAGCGTTCGCAGCAGCTGGTATTGACCTCGCTTCCTTCGATACTCCGGAAGAAATCGCAGCGTTGACAAACATTCTGCTGTACCACGTTGTTGCCGGCACAACCATGTCCTCCGACCTGAGCGAAGGCATGACCACTGTTTCAGCAGCCAATGGGGACGATTTGATGATCCATGTCGTCGGTTCCTCCGTGATGGTTGGTGAACAAATGGCCAACGTCACACTCGCTGACGTTCCAGCAAGCAATGGTGTGATTCACGTCATCGACCAAGTCCTCATGCCCCCAGCGGCTGAAGAACCACTCCCAGATTGCGACGCTACTGTTGGCATCGCTCCAAGCGGACTGAAGTACTCGCCTGCAACAGTGACCATCTCAGTTGGTGACACCGTGTGCTGGCAATGGACCGACTCAAGCATGGCGCACAATGTGCGTGAGGTGGATGGTGACAAATCAACCACCTACACCCAAGACGGGATCACCTCCGGTGCCGCAAATGCAACGGTTGACTTCCGATACACCTTCACCGAAGACACAACCTTCACTTACGCTTGCGAGCCTCACATGGCCTCAGGAATGTATGGAAAGGTCATCGTCGGAACCGGTGGCGAATCAGCGGTTATCGTCGAACCAGCCCCAATTGACATGGATGAATCAGAAGACACACCAGGATTCATGGCCAGCACGCTGGTCCTTGCCTTCATTGGTGCAGTTCTTATGATAAAGCGCCGCCCCGAAGAGTGAACCGGCATGAAGTTGAAGCGTTCTTTGGCCGTTGCCACATGCATCGTGCTAGGGATTGCTGCAGGCTGGACCTTTCTCGTGGTCAATTACGAATCCGATCTCGGAACTGAGAACACCATCATGGTGAGTGATGCGGGGCAGAACGCCTCGATTGCAAGCGATGATTCACTGGTCGTTCTCAGTTTCGAAGGAGGGGCTGAAGATCTTTCGTGGTCTTCTGTCCAACTTTCTATTGCTGCGGGAGATGAAGTCTACAGCTGCTCGTTTGGTAGTCAATCCACGCAAAGCAACCTTGAGTCCAAAGTAACAGCCTCGCTTGGCGCAGATGGCTCAACGTTCACGACAGTGATCGACGCAACTGATGAAGAGGAATTCACTCATCTGGACCTTCCAGGTCAAAAAGAAACAGATGAAGCCAATTCAACCGTCTGGTTTTCCAAAACGGATGTGTTTTTTGCTGATGGCGTCCGTTGGAGCTTCCTTGAAGGCGTGGAGTTTAAAGAGGCAACAATGGAAAACTCCAGTGAACTCTCCAATGACACTGGCGAGCGATTGGAATGGTACACCTACGACTTGGCTGAACACAGGGTCCAACCGAACGATGGCGTTTACCTCATCGAAGTGGATGATCTCATGTTCAAAGTGCAATTTATGTCCTATTACAATCAAGCCGATGAAAGCCGCCACCCAACCATCATGGTTGCTGCGCTCAACGAAACGGTATTCCCTGCCCTGCTTGATTCAGAACTTGTAGCACCTTCTCCGTGCCTGATTGTCGCCCAGAATGACAACACAACCGTATGGGGTGCAACCACCACCATCACCCTGATCGAAAATGGGGTTCAGATCTGCGAGATGCCCTGCTCTGTTGAAATTCAAGCCACATACGAAACGTTTCCGATTGAAGTAAAAGGTATCAACTCAATCGAATGAATTTCGTTTGCATAAGATTTGGACGCTTCACCTGCGTAAAGTCGATACGACCAAGAACACCCCCCCATTTCGGAAGGTAGGGATCGCCATGAGTGACGACAGTCCAAAGCAACGCGATTTAGATCACCTCATGGAGCAAAACGCAACGGAATTGGATTTCCTTTCTGCCTATGGCGGCACTTCACTTGAAGGGGATGGAGCCCCATTGCTTTCAGCACTGGTGCGGTTTTTGAAAGCAGGAAACATCACGGTCACCACGGTCAACAAAAATGAAATCACGTTCCCATTTGGAACAGCATCGGTTGTTGAGAACGGTTGCCTAGTAATCGTCGAATGTCCGGGACTACCTCTGGTGCCAAGCGATGTACAGCAAGCAGGCTTCGCCCACGGGGCGTTGAATCAAGAACGAAATCGGTGTGAGGTTGTCCTGATCGATTGGGGCTTCGAGCAGCGCCGATTCATCGAACGGGTGAGCGAGCACTTCACTCACGGCGAGTGAATGCTGCTGCCATTGCAACACCGCTCACAGCGACGAGCAGGCTAAATCCAGGGACTGATTCATCCCCGCTTGAGCAACCATCCTTTGCTGTGTTTGCATCGATGCCACCGTATTCACCATCGTTCTGCCAACATGAGGACCATGTTTTGTACCAGTCGCCTTGAGGGAAGTTGGTGGTGTTTCCGTCGTCATAAACCGCCTTTACTCGCCAGTTGACATAGGTATGGTCGGCATTGGGCGTCAGGCTGATCACGTGCATTCGCTCATCGATGGAAGCATCCATGGCTACGGGTGGATCGCAGACTCCATTATTGGTGCAAATCTGAGTTACTATTTCGAACACGGTGTTGTTGGCGTGCTCCTCTTCATCCATTTCGAGGGACAGTGACCAAACTTGCCCGTCAACAGACGGTGTGTCACGAGCAATGATGCTGAAGGGTGCTTCATCAGAAGTGGGATTTTTGTCTTCTCCACCTGTCAATTCACTGGCGGAAGCAAGCGGTACGAGGAGCAACAGAACACAGAATGCACTAACGGTTTTTGAGAACTGCATGTTATGAGGACAGTCTGGTTATTTTTTATTGTTCGTATGGCCATCCCAGGCCACACCAGTTACATTTCCATGTCCCAAAGTTCGTCTCCAACCCAATGCAGGGTGTTGATTCCTTTCCCTTTGGAGCTGGTTTTGAGTTCTGCGCCATCGAGGGTAGCCCATCCAATTGCGAGTGGGCGTTTGTGCGTCATATCGCGGATCCAAACCAAATCGCCTTCCCTTATGCTTGAGTCGGCGTCATGAACGCCCGCAACCATACAATCGGCGCCCTTCATCAAAAAAGGAATGGCACCATGGTCCACTTCCACCCATTTCTTAGCGTCTTCCTGTTGTAGAAATCCGCGCAATGTAAGAAAAGCAAAGCGCTCACCATCATCGTTCTTGACTTCGACACCAATCGCGATCTTATCGACCAGCACCATTTGCCATGGACCATATTCGGCCATTTCTAAAAAGGCGCCATCAACAGACAAATCGATGTCGAGCGCTTCCTCGAGCGTCTTGAGGAGTGGTGCGATGTTCTTTCGGCGAACAGGGCGCCGCTTTCGGATGCTCCAATCACGTGTCATGTGTCGTCGTTAAGATGCCCCCCTTTGACCCTTGTCTCAACCTCCGCCTTGATGAAGGGGAATCGCATGGCAGGAGTATGGCCCTATGGTGCACCATCCGAACCTTTGCCAAGCACGCTACTGAATTGGGTAATGAACAGCCCCCTACCCCGATTTTTTTTGTCAAGCCAGAGAATTGCCTGCAACGTTCAGGTCCGATCGATGTCACAGGCCATCCTGGTGAAGTGCACCACGAGGTCGAACTCGTGGTCCGTCTGAGCCATGACGGTAAACCGGAAGCCATTGCGGTGGGCCTTGATCTGACAGATCGCTTGACTCAAGGGGAATTGCGAAATGAAAAACTTCCATGGACAAAAGGGAAATGTTTCCGCGGCAGTGCCTATGTTGGTCATTTCTCGCCATGGTACGGCGGGTGGGATGGCCTCATGGATGTGTACGAAGCGTTGCACCTTGAACTGTGGGTCAACGGGACGCTCGTTCAGGATGCTCCAGTTCGCGATATGACGATCACACCACTCATGCAGATCGAGGACTTGAAGTCCTGGGCGCCCGTTCAAGGCGGCGATTTACTGTTCACAGGAACCCCCGCTGGTGTGGGGGAACTTCATCCTGGTGACATTGTCAAAGCGGTGCTAAAAAAGCAAGAGAACACCATTGTTTCTGAACTTTCGACGAAGTGTGCTTGAGGGTTGATTTGATATACGCCCTGTTTGTCGCTTTGGCCTGCAAGGTGGTATATTTATGGCACAATGGCACGGTATCTCTCGACGAAAACCCAGTGGCGGACGCAAGGTTCAGGCACGCAGCAAGCGTTCCACCGAAATCTCCTCTGAGAAGCAAATGGCACTTGTTGGTGCTCCAAAGCGTAAGATTTACCGACGCACAGGTGGAAACACCCTCGTTCGTGTGATGTCAGAAAACCGCGTCTCCATCAACAACCCAAAGTCCGGTAAAACCACACTCGGCACCATTCACAATGTCGTTGAGAATGAATCTGATCCTAACTACGTCCGACGAAACATCCTCGTCAAAGGGGCTGTCATCGAAACCGACCAAGGTCGAGTGAAGATCACCTCCCGTCCTGGAAAGGATGGCGTTATCAACGGCATACTCATTGAGTGAAGCGAACCAATCTCCGTTGGGTTCATACCAATCGGGGACAACTCCCCGGACAAGGTGAACCAACATGGACCACAACCCTGACCGTATCTGCGTGTGGCCCGGCTACTTTGATGCCCGCTCATCCCGTAGGAGCGGCCGTCGTGTTCCAAAGGATTCTTCAGTCATCAAGCCAGACCTCGAAGGATTATTTCTGGCTGCTCGCAAACTCGGATTAAAGAAAATCAAGCGTGAGGAGCGAATTGCTCATCCAGCACGCCCCCATCAAGGTGAAGGTCGAATGTGGGTGTCCCGTGCAGGTTCAAAACAATCTGTCGGCGCCAACTCCAAAGAAGAACTGCTCCAACTCATCGGTGCTCAATGGCGCCAAATGCAACGTGAACAAAAAGACGCGAACGCAGAACGCGTCGCAAAGGGCCCTCAAACAGGTGATCGCCGTGCTCGTTCTCAGCGAAAATCACGTGGCGATGCAAAACCGGCGAGCACGAATACTAAGAAACGCTCGGGCTTCAAGAAGCGTTGATGCTCAACGTGGAATTTCATGCAGCCAACCAAAGATATCTTCTTCATCTTCGTTTTGAATGCCAACGAGTTGATTGTACAGTTGCTGGGTGATTTGGCCTGGCTTTCCATCGCCATAGATGGCTTTTGTGTCGCCTTTGGTGATTGAGCCAATTGGAGAAATGACAGCAGCAGTCCCGCAGCAAAATGCTTCATCTGCACTCATAGCAAAGGTTGCTTCAACCTTTGTTTCAACAACTTCAATGCCGTTGTGTCGGGCAAGTTCAATGATTGAGTTCCGGGTGATACCGGGAAGGATCGTACCTGTTAATTCAGGTGTGTAAAGCACGCCGTCTTTGACGCAAAAGAAGTTGGCAGCACCGACTTCTTCGACATAGGAGTGAGTCTCTGCATCGAGGTAAATCACTTCAGCAAACCCAGCAGCTTTTGCTTTCCTGCTTGGCATCATACCGGGGGCGTAGTTCCCGATGGCCTTGACTCCACCCGATCCACCTGGTGCGGCGCGATGGTATTCTTCTGAGATCAACAAGTCAATTGCGGTCACGCCGCCCTTGAAGTAAGGGCCAACAGGCGTGACATAGACAAGGAACGTGTAGGACGGAGCTGGAGCAACACCCAAGATTGGTCCTGAACCCATCAGCAAGGGGCGGACATACATGGCGCCCTTCCCTGTCGGTGGAAGCCACCTAAGGTTCGCTTGTACGCACTGCTCGACAGCATCGATGAACACAGATTCTGGAACAGGCGGCATCTTCAGTCGGTCAGCACCGCGTTGCATACGACGGGCATTTTCTTCAGGTCGGAAAAAGACCACACGCCCCTTTGAGGTGCGGTAGGCCTTCATTCCTTCAAACAGGCCTTGGCCGTAATTGAGAACACCTGCTGCAGGCGACATCTCGATTGGCCCGTAGGGGCGCAAGTTACCGGGCATCCATGGCTCGTCAATCGTGGTTTCAGCGAGGTACATGGTGTCGGTAGCGGTCAAAGAAAAAGTCAAGTTGTCCCAGTCTATTTCTTCAGTCATTTGATTCCCCTTGCCTACGGCGTTCTGAGCCATGTAGGTTCACCTTTCAAGCATTCCTGCCGCGTTTGATGCGCAATAAGCGTGTTTGAGCACCCTTTGGCCATGAAAGCAAAGCGAAGCCACTTAGGATGGCTCGGTTGCCCTTTAGGAGGGGCCGAGATGCGATTCGAAGGGAGAATGGGGGTCGTCAGCGGACGGTACCATTCCGTGGATGGTCTGAACGGTTCCAAGGAGCCTTCAACCGTGATTGAATTGTTTGGGCGCACCGAAGAAGGTGAATCGATGTGCGCCTTAGTCCATGGTCTTCGGCCAACATTCGAAATTTCCCCGCTTGTGGCTTGGACTGAAGGTATGGAAGTGCCAGAACATGTCCTTGGGCGCTTGGCCATGGTCAGGACGATGGAAGATGTCCTCGATGTCTCTGGGCCAACAATGAAACTCACAGATTTAGGCCAACGACCTGTTTGGACCGTCACGGTGCGGCAACCGTTTGTGGTACCAAGTTTGCGAAAAGCCCTGTCAAAACAAAGCTGGCAGATCTTCTCAGGTGACATCCCATTTCTCAATCGCCTGTTCCTTGATCAGGGCCTCGGGATGCACCTTGCTCTGGAAGGCGACATCATCGACAGGCGTCATAATGAGGACGAAGAAGCGTGCCTCAAAGCGGTTCGTGCAGCAGGCGGTGCTGGTCGCTATGCAGTCGACTGCACCATCGTATGCACGCTTGCGGACCTCACGGCAAGCGAGCCCTTTCCAGTTCCATACAAGGTGTTCTCTTTCGACTTAGAAACCAGCATCGCCCACGACACTGTCTTGTGCGCAGCTGCGATTGTTGAGGACATGTCCAATGGGCACCGCCAAACGTTCTCCTTCGTCGGTGAAGAATCCAAAATAATGGAAGATTTGACCCTCGTAGTCCGAAGCCAAGATCCTGATATCATCACTGGGTACAACATCGACAACTTTGATTTGCCACGCCTGAACGATCGTATGGCAGTTCATGCCCGTTCCAAAGAATGGCGGAAGCGAGCCTTGTTGTTTGGTTGGGGTCGCGTCCAACAAACGGAATCCGAAGCGAAACGAACCCGCTCAGGATTGTTTCCACGCCGTCAATCATCCCGTGCTTGGAACGTTGCTGGGCGCACCGTTGTCGATGCATGGTGGCAAGCGAGGATGGCACTCCGTCCACAGCGCGAAACCCTTTCCTTCATCAGCAACCTGTTGTTCCCTGATCAAAAAGACAAACACAAAATGGATGTCGATGCTTCAAAGATGGATGACGAATGGGCAGCACGCCCCGATGTCGTGCTCGAATATTGCATCCGTGATGCAGCGCTCCCCCTCGATATTCTGGGCGAACTGCAAGTCATTCGCCGAAAGGAAGCTGTTGCGGCTGTGGCCAAGGTCACGTTTGACACAGCGGCGAACGGCAGCACGAGTCAGTTGATCGATTCGCTCGTGATTCGCCTTGCTGACAGTGAAGGTGTGGCCGTCCCCCTTACGGGTTCTGCAGAGGCCAAAGAAGGCCAAATCACCGGGGGATACGTCCACGAAGTCGCTGCTGGTCTGCATCCTTGGATTGCAGTTTTGGATTTCAAGAGCATGTACCCGTCGATTATGATTGGTCATAACATCTGTTACACGACTCGAATTGATCCCGTACAAAACGATCAACCAAGTGAAGGTGAAGAAGTGCACACGGCGCCGACAGGGGCGAGGTTCCGCCATCAATCGGTACGCAAAGGATTGGTTCCTGCCTTGCTTGAGGACCTGATGGCTCAGCGCGATGAGCACAAAGCGGCTTTAAAAACAGCAAAAGAAGAACATGAAGACTCAAAAATGGCGTTCCATGATGCAATGCAATATGCTGTGAAGATCCTCATGAATTCTTTTTACGGCGTCTTTGCGAGCGGCTTCTACCGGTTCACACATCGTGACCTTGGCTCTTCGATCACGGCCTGGGCAAGGCACAACATCAAGGCCATCATCGCTCAACTTGACGCTGAAGGTCACGAAGTGGTGTATTCAGATACCGATTCAATCTTCGTTCGGTCACCCGTTGCTGAATCAGCGCCATCGTCCCTCAGGGAAGAAGAGATTCAGGCGGCAAAGGATGGAGTACCTGACGCAGTGACTCATATGGAAGCATGGAAGGACGCAAAGAAAGAGATGATCCGTTTTGGTCTTGAGGTCGCTGAAAGGTACAGCCGTGATTCTGCGGTGTTGGAATTTGAGAAAGGCCTCTCAGTCTTTTTCAGCCACGGTGCCAAAAAGCGCTATGTCGGGCAAGTCGTCTATCCAGCCGATGAGATGCTGATCCGCGGCTATGAAACTCAACGAACCGATTCCTTCTCTTACCTGACCACGACCATGAAACGCATGTTTAGCCACGCCCTGGCCGATGAGGGGGATGCGCTTGTCCGTTATGCATTGACTCAAGTTCGCACCCTTCGTAACCGCGAAGTCCCCGCCTCGTCTCTGATCCTTGCTAAATCCTGCAAAGGACGAATGGGCAGCAATGGTGAAGTTGATATCAGCAAGGATTACGCCAACCCCGATAGTATGGCTCAAGTCAGGGTTGCCAAAGCCCGCCTTGCTCTTGGTCTTGGTTTCACCTCTGGGATGAAAGTGTCCTACATCGTGACCGACGCCAGCCATCGCCCAATGCGTGTTCAACCTTGGTTGGAAAATGAAGAACACGGCGGCGTTGATGCTTATGACGGCCAATTTTACGCCGAACGTCTCGCAGCAGCCCTCGGCAGGATCACAGAAGCGTTTGGTTGGACGGCAAAAGAGTTGGTCTCCGGCAACAAACAAACTTCGCTGTTTTCGTTCTGAAACGACATAAACCAAGGAAGCCCTTTTCATCAAGGCGTTTCACACACGAGCCATGAAGACCACACCAGTACCCTTCATGTTCGCCGCTCTAATGGTTCTTTCAAGCCTTTCAGGGTGTATTTTTGATAACGGAGAAACCTCTGACAGTGATGAGGTTCTTGCTGTGTTTAATTACGCTCCGACTACAAACCTCAAAGCGGGCGATGTTGTCAGTTTCGACGCATCTGCCTCAACACCGAGCGGTGGCATCACTTACCGCTGGGATTTTACCGGCGACGGCTCGATTGATGCGACCGGACGATCCACGGAGTGGACCTTCGAAGAATCCGGTACATACACTGTTGAGCTGAGCGTTTCAGACGGCACAAAATCATCTTCACAAACCAAAGATGTCACGGTTATAGAAGCCACAGCACAGCCACCGATGGCGGAAATCACCCAATACGCCAGCGATGAAGACTGCGACAACGACGACCTCGACGAATCCACTCACATTGTGCTATGGATCTGTGAAATGGACAAATCGATGACCGATCGAGACATCTCAGCCACCACCACAGTCAACCTCGATGCCAGCGATTCAGAATCTGGCGACACCTCGCAGTACATCACCTCATGGAACTGGGACCTCAATGCAGATGTCGATTCGGACAATGATGGGGACGCGGAAAATGATGCCGATCTCACAGGCGAATCCGTCGATTGGAACAACGTTGAACCTGGTGAATACCAACTCCACCTCACCATCGAGAACAGTGCCGGTATGACCGATTCAGATTCCATCAAGGTCTATGTCTCATATGCGGGCCAATGGTCTGACTTTGAAATGGGTGGCAACACCTCAGGCAACGCCGTCACTTTGGACTTTGATGTCAAAGTTGTTTATGACAAAGACAACGGCAACACCATTCGAAAACTCGTCGGTGAACTGACCTACCCAAAGGTCGACGGTGATTGCACAACTGCTTTCCCTGGCGCTACAAATTGCCGAGCGAAACTCGACATCCACGCTCTTAACGAAGACGACGAAGAAGCCAGCAACACTTCCGAAACCGGACTTGATCAGCGCGATGACGGCGACGATTGCAACGATGACGACAACGATTGTGTCTTCCTCACCCTCTCATCCTACATGTTCACCGACACCGAGTCCACGTACGACGATGGTGAATGGACCATGCAAATCAGGAATGAAAAGGTGAATGATTTGCAAGTTGAATCTTTCATCATCCGTCTGCACTACAAGTGAGCATAACAGGCTCTAACCTTGTATCTATTGAGAAAGATGTTTTGAGCAACCTGCGTGAGCCTTGACCATGCGTCGTACTCGAATCGTGGCTACCATCGGCCCCTCCAGTTCAGAAGAACATATCCTGCGTTCCTTGCTCGAAGCTGGCGTTGATGTGTGCCGCCTCAACTATTCCCACGGCACCCCAGAGAGTAAAACCGGCCTCTATGACCGCATTCGGTCAATGGAAAAGTTCCTCGGAAGGCCCACATGCATTCTTGCAGATCTCCCTGGTCCAAAATTACGCCTTGGTCGATTTCCTGGCGTGGTGGCGCTTGAACGCGGTGCGAAATTAACCCTGCACTGTGGTGTAGGTGAGATGCAAGATGCTTCATCTTCAGAACTGCCGGTGGAATACGCTGGGCTTTCTGCTGAACTTCAACCTGGTGACCCCGTGCTGATTGCCGATGGTTTGGTCCGCTTAGTGGTCGAACAAACAGATGGCGTCCCCGGGGGGCTGGTCGTGTGCACCGTTGAAGACGGTGGGCCAATCAGTGCCCGAAAAGGCGTCAATGTCCCTGGGACGATGGTCGACCTTCCAGCCATTGGGCCAAACGATAAGGCAGCCATTGCCCATGCCCTTGAAGCAGGTGCAGATTACATTGCAGTGAGTTATGTACGGACTCCAGAAGACCTTCAACCAGCGATTGATGCTGTTAAGGCTGCAGGTAAACACGTGCCCGTGATCGCCAAGATTGAACACCCAATGGCGTTGGAACGCCTTGATGAAATTCTCGATCTGGCCGATGCGGTCATGGTCGCAAGAGGTGACCTCGGTGTGGAAATTCCGCTTGAAGATGTCCCCGTGGCCCAACAACGGATCATTGACGGAGCGTTAGAGCGTGGCATGATTGTCATCGTTGCGACTCAAATGCTGGAAACAATGACTCTGAACCCTCGCCCAACGCGAGCAGAAGTGAGCGATATATCGAGCGCAATTCGGCATGGCGCTACCGCTGTGATGCTTTCTGGCGAGACCGCCTCCGGCAACTATCCGCTTGCGGCTGTTGAGACGATGGCTAAAATCGCCACTGCCGCAGATGCTGGTTTCCAATCCAATGACCGCCGTCCGAGTGCTCTTGCTCGGTTCGTAGCGACCCGCTCAGTGGCCCACGCAGGCGTTGAACTGGCGCGGCTCTCCGGCGCTGCGCGAATCGTCGTTGCCACCCAACATGGCAATGCTGCTCGCTTAGTGGCTGGATACCGCCCGACCACCCCTGTTACCGCTGTCAGCGATCGAATACGTGCTGCGCGTCGAATACAATTGCTCCCCGGCGTTGAAAGTCTCGTCGTCGAGGAATACGAGCGTGGTTCACAAACCATGCAGGCAGCGGTTGAAACCTTGGTGCGCCGCGGGACAATCGCACCAGGTGACCGAGTCGTTGCCATCTCTGGGAGTCCAAAGGCCATCAGCGGGGCTACAAGCACCGTTCGCCTGTACAAAGTTGAGGACGATGGGACCATCCGCGGTAGCGAATGAACCCCAGTCAGAACCCATTTCGATTGATTTTTCCCAATAGAAATAGCCGCAATGCTCCATTTCCTGTTGTTGTGCCAGTGAAGGCACGCGTCGCGCTTTCTAAATAGGGGTGGTTGTTCGGAGGACTCGCTAAGGAGCAATTACCATGGGAAGTCAATGGGAAGATAAGAGCAAACCTCACCTAAACATCGTGTTCATCGGACACGTCGATCACGGAAAGTCAACGACTGTCGGACGTCTATTATTGGACTCCGGTCATATCGAAAGTCACGTTATCGAAAAGAACGAAAAACTCGCTGCTGAATCCGGTAAAGCTGGTTTCGGACTTGCATACGTCATGGACGGACTCAAGGAAGAGCGCGAACGTGGTATCACCATCGACGTTGCTCACAAGGAATTCTTTACCCCTACCTACTACTGGACTGTTATTGACGCTCCAGGTCACCGTGATTTCGTCAAGAACATGATCACTGGCTGTTCACAAGCTGACGCTGCTGTGCTTCTGTGCGCTGCTAACGACGGTGTGAACGCTCAAACCAAGGAACACGCTTTCCTCGCTAAGGTTCTCGGTGTCAAGCAACTCATCGTTCACGTCAACAAGATGGATATCTCTGGTGTCGACTGGTCCGAAGACAAGTACAACACTGCATGCAGTGAAGTTGGAACCCTCCTCAAGATGGCAGGATTCAACCCAGCTGATGTTCCAATGATCCCAGCATCTTCTTTGCTTGGCGACAACGTGTTCAACAAGTCTGACAAGTGCCCATGGTACAAGGGTCCTACACTCTTCGAAGCGATCGACAAGATCACCATGCCAGCAAAGCCAATCAACAAGCCTCTTCGCTTGCCTATTCAAGATGTCTACAAGATCTCCGGAATTGGTACAGTGCCTGTTGGCAAGATTGAAACCGGTACTCTGAACGTCGGCAAGACCGTTGTGTTCAACCCATCGATGCAGTCCGCTGAGGTCAAGTCGATTGAGATGCACCACACCATGGTTCCTAAGGCAGAACCTGGAGACAACGTTGGTTTCAACGTTCGTGGTCTCGCTGCAACAGACATCCGCCGTGGTGACGTTGCTGGTTACACTGACAACGAACCTATGTTCGTTCGACATGACGAAACCTTCGTCGGTCAAATTCAGCTCATGGACATTCCAAAGGCTGTCTCCGTCGGTTACACACCTGTGTTCCACGCACACACCGCTCAAGTCGCTGTCCGCTTCATCGAACTTCTCGAGAAGACGAACAAGGCTGGCAAGGAAGCGAACCCTTCCTTCCTCAAGACTGGTGACGCTTGCTTGATTCGATTCCAACCTAACAAGCCAATGGCTATTGAGCAAATGGACACGTTCCCCGAACTCTCTCGCTTCGCTATCCGCGACATGGGTAAGACCGTGGCTGCTGGTGTTTGCTTGAAGATTGAGAAGAAGGCTTGAGTCTTCGATTGATATTGGTATAGAACTGGATGGGTCATTATGGCAGCAGTTACGATCATCAAACTCACTGGTCAGAACCACCGAGATATCGATCAGGTCGCTGGTCAAATCAAGGCTATCTGTGACAATGGCGGCATCGCTCTACGCGGTCCAATTCCATTGCCAACACGTCGCTTGGTCGTCCCTGTTCGCAAGGCACCAGACGGCGAAGGCGTTGAAACCTACGATCACTGGGAACTTCGTGTTCACAAGCGATTGCTCGAGATGGACATCACCTCCGGTAAGGATGAATCGGCACTTCGCCAAGTCACCCGTATCCCAATTCCAGACACTGTGAGCATCGAACTCTCGATGCGATCTGTCAACTGAGTTGTAACCAACACACCACAACAGAGCGACATGCCGTAAGGCTCGATCTTTTGTCAGACAACCAGTATGGTTGGTGCAAACTGTGTTTGAATCATCAACATCAAAGTGATGCAGCTTCAGCCACACCAGATTCGATTAACCAACCTGCAGAGTCCTGATCGACAAAGTGGATATCGCCAGCCTCGAGAGCCAGGGATTCACCAGAAGCAGTAAGAATTGGTTCGGGGCTTGTCATCAAGACTCGTATTCGAATCAGTGTCGCTTCAGGTTCTTTGGTTGGTTCAGGGGCCGGAACTTCAGGTTCCACAGGTGCCGCTTCATCAACCACGTCTTCAAAAACATCTTCAAGCGTGATAACAGGTTGCTTCGAAGGAGCAAGCTCCATTGCGGCTGCATGCTTCTTCGTCTCCTTTTGATTGATGAAGTCCATCACCTCATCGTCTGCTTGAGGCGAAGTGGCGGGTGAAGCGGGAGCTTCTGTGAGGTCTTCGTGAACGTATTCATCCAAATCAGGCCATTGATCGGGTGACATGAGGTGCTCTTCATCCATTTCGGAGTCAGGCAGTGCTTCTGGCCCCTGATCTTCGAACGCCAACGCCGGGGGGGGGCGTTTGGTGATGTTTTCATCAGTGAACGAATCAAGTTGCATGGTTCCTGGTGCATGGAGTGGCGGGAGGGACAAACCCTCACCGGCAAGACCGTTCTGCATCGAGGACCAATCAAGATCCATTTTGAACCGGTCCATAGCGATCTGAACAGCATGGAAAAATGCCTTTTCAGCTGGATCATGCCGCTGCCAATCAAGGGCGGGTAATTCCTGGGCTGATCCTACGTGCTGGGCAGAACTCCGCAATGATTGCGATGATACGTGCTGAACCACCGCCACGGTTCTTTTTCTGGCAAGTTCTGAAGCAATGTGCCGAATGTTCGCTTGTCGCTTCTGGAGGTTTTGGAGCCGCATACCAGTGATACCTTTCCTCAACATGGATTGAATTTCCATGTCCAAGGTGTTGAGCAACCGCTTGACCATTGACCAAAAATCTTGACGAGGTAACACCACCGGCATATGGCGAGTCGACTGGAGCCTGTGCGTCGAAAACAACTGTTCCTCAACCTCACGCGACTGAGCGCTGTCAAGGTTGTCGTGTGTCGACATCAGCCAACGGTACGGCCGACATACTTTGAACCCTTCATTGCCAATGCCTCAATCATCAAGCGCGTTGATTCATATCGAATGGCTCACCTCGCGATAGCGAGGTGGTCTTGAATGAACACAGGAGAGCGCAAATTGACCAAAGAAAGGGACCCTGTCGGTTCCTGCTTTGCGTTTGTTCTCTTGATGCTTCTGTCCAGCCTCAGTCCGGTGGTTGCGAGTTCAGAAGTGCCAACTTGGGCACAAGAAGGAACCCCTCATGGCACGGGTCAAGCCGATTTCATTCCACAACAAAACACCACTTCGGTCGAAGCGGTTGTTGAAGGAGCATTGAGCGTTGCATCCAACCGGACCTTCACTGGAGGCTCAGCCTCCATTACACCATTGTGGTCCTCTGATTCATCCAATGGTACCAACTTTGGCGTCCATTCATCCAATCAATGGAACGGAACGCATCAACAAACCAACGGCATCGGTCACGGAGGGCAATTGACCTTGGCCACGGAAGCCTCGCTTGGAACAATTGCTCATTTCGAAACGACGGTCCGTTCTCCATTAGGCTGGATGGGTGTTGGTGAAGATCACGAGGCATGGGCGGTTGTTCAGCCAACAATCCAACCCTTGATTTCACAATCAGGCATGGTGCTTCCGACCAATGGTTCGAGTTCACTGAGTGCTCTCGCAACCCGGGGTCTTGGTGACCTCGGCGGGGGAATGTCGGGTTGCATACGTTCTCCTGCCTATGAGGCTCCAACATTCATCAATAATTACACCCTCAGATTCCAGCATTGGCTGGCTCTCAATTCCAACGACGCGGCGTGGGTCGAAGTGCAAACGGCTGCAGGAACATGGGTCGCAATTTCTCCACTCGGCGGCTCGAATGGCACCACTTCACTCCCCGGAATGCCAGCTTCTGTTTGGAACGGCGAGACTCCACAATGGTCGAACGCCACTTTTTCCCTCGATGCACACCTCTCCCAGCTTCAGCCCACTGTCGAGGTCCGATTTTGTTATGCAACGGACTCAAACATTGGCCAACGAGGTGGATGGTTCATCGATGGCATGGTCTTGGAAAACCAAGGCGATGTTCCAGGGGCTTGGTTCCATGGTAATTTTTCTGGCGATTACCTCCCGAACGCAGAGGGGCAACTGGCCCTTTCTGCAGACTTAACGAACCACACTGGTGCGACTGTCGAATTGGAAATCTCCTCTAATTGGGACATTGAAGGGGGGGCAAAGGATTACCTCACCGTATGGATGTCGCTTGACAACGGTTCCACTTACGCCCCGATTTCTATTTATTCGGGTCATCCAAGCACTGGAGCAATCTGCAACGGTGTTTTCTTCAATGGTGCAGACTCAAACGATGAGTGGTGCCCGATACTCTACACCCTCCCTTGGAATCAAACCAGTCCTCAGAATGCAAGCAATGTGCTCTTCCGCTTCTGGGTCCAAACCGATGGCCAGAACAACTTCGGGGGGACCGCCTCAAGTGGATGGGAAGGCATCGCCATCGATGATGTCAGTATCTGGGTGAACCGCGGCAGCCCCAACCAGAGCAAAACTTCCCTGGCCAATTTCAGCAGCCAACCCACCCAAACCAATGGCTCATCAGATGGTTGGCTCACCTATGTGTCCGCAAATGTCAATCAATGGCAGTGGACGGCAACGCTTGGCCACAATGGCCCAACTTCTCACTCAGAAGACTTTGAAGTCAGTTTCAATCTTCCAGCAGGTTGGTCCCTCGATGCAAGCACAAACCGCCGATGGGAAGTTGGCACCACATCAAACGCATCAGGTTTCGGTCCTGGGCAGTGGCATTCTGGTTCGATGGGGGCTGGCATCTATCTCGATGATGAATACCGCGACAACATGTTAACCCATCTTTACACCCCAGAATACATCGTACCAGCAAATTCTACCGCTCGCTTAACGTTCAGGAGTTGGGTGTGCACGGAGGCCAGTTGGGACGGCGGGGCGGTTTCGATCTCCACCGATGGTGGAAAGAATTGGTGGTTCATACCTCCAACTCTGAACGGATTCCATGACCAAATCTCCACCGTAAACAGCAATTCTCCTTTGTTTGGCGAGGGCATCATCGATGGTTCCAATGTGCCGGGTGGTTGCAATCAAGGCACCCGTGGCTTCGATTTGAAGACGTTCGATGTATCGAATTTATCTGGTTCGGAAGTACGAGCCCGTTTCACCTTCTTTTCCGATCAATTGATCGAATTGGATGGATGGTACATCGATGATGCAGGCATTGAAATCGATGTCTATGAATCTGAAGGGACGTGGGTTTCTGAACCATTGTCGCCACACTCGGTCTTCGGGTGGGGCCAAGTTGACGGTTTTGTCACCCAACCCGAAAACACCAGCATCCTCTTCGATATTTTAGATGCAAACGGTACGGTTTTAGACGGGTATGAACATCGATCCCTCCCAATTCTTCTCGCACTGGACAAAGAACGCTACCCTTCACTGCATTTACGCGCTCACTTGACCTCGAACCAAACCCTTGTCACGCCCTCAGTTCAACGCCTCACTGTCGGCTCTGTCGGCTACTATGATGCCTATCACCACGAACTCACTCCGTTCTCAGGCGTTGGTCTAAATGCCTTGAGCATCGATGAAGAATCACAACTTGTTGCTTCTTCCGCAGCCTCTTTGTCGTGGACCTTGGAAGCAGTGTGCCCATTCCAAAGCATTGTCCTCGAAACATATGGGGACAACTTATCCGCCACTCACGCAGGTCTTTCGCTGGATGCTTGGACCTACACCCCCTTGGATCAACCAGTGGTGCGTAGGGTTCTTACTCAGACCTCCACGCCAATTTTCACCACACCTTTGGCCTTTTCATGGAGCGCAGGAGCCGCCTCCAATGGCTTTACCTTTGAACCACAATGTTCCCTCGAACCGCATGCACCCGTTCTAACATTAGGTAACACCACAGCTCTGTTTGATTGGCCAATTGCGGGATCCAACCAGAGTTTTGGCCTCACCCGAGGCCTCCATGCGTTCAACGGCAGCCAGACGGGTTTCTTGGCTGCAGTCAATGGCTCGTTGGAAGTGATGCAGAGCGGAAATCAAACCGCTGAACTGTCTTGGCTCATGCCAATCGACGCTCCTTACACGCCCACCCAAATGGCATACGATCTCCAATTTTTAATCCAGGTCGAGAGCAGTGCTCTCGGTGGCTCAATTGAGGTTCAGCAAGGCGGTCCGAGTGTGTCGGTGTCGCCACTGGCCTCGGCTGTTCATCATCGTGTGACCCATTCAGCTACATGTGTTCCAAAGGCGGTAGAAAGCACCCCTCACCTCGGGTCATGCAGTCTTTCACTCGTGATGAGCGGTTCATTCAACGTAAAGTTCAGCCAAGCCGTGATCGTTCCAGCCCAGCAAAAGGTTGTCACTGTTCTTACTGATGAGGTGCTGAACAGCGTCATGGACGAGGTAAAAGCCTTCAATACTTCGTCCATCGTTGTCATTCCACTCCACATCGCAACCCAATTCGGTGCGGTGGCCGTCAACCTCACGGCCGTGAGCCAACCCTTGCTTGTGGACCATATCTTGCCGATTGCACACCAACGCTGGCTGCCTGAACAGTCGGTTGTGTTCCATACCCAACATTGGCGTGGTAATGCGAATGAACCCGGCCAAGATGCTCCGGACATCACGTCGATTGAATTGATGTTGTCGCCTACGAAACATCAAGCTGATGCACTCATTCACCTCGAAATCATTGACGCTGATTCCACACCACAATTCCGTCAACTGGACGGTGTGGCATACGCTCAGATGTTGTCAAACCTCTCAAGCATTTCCTGCGGCCTCAATGTTTGCAATGTCACATGGGTGATTCAAAGCACGTGGAGTTTCGATGACATCGACGACGTCCATGTCCTTACGCATGCAACAGACATCAACGGTCTCGCAACCGGTCCCGCTCATCAATACCGGCAAACCGTGTTCAATGAAATTGAGAATGATTTGGAAGTTGTTGACTTTTTGCTGTACGACGATACGCAACGCAACCTCAACGATTGGTCTGACTCACAATGGCCATTCCATCTTAACGCCAGCCAAGGCATGGTTGCGTCAGGTGCTGTTCGTTTCGAAGGCATAGCACAATCATACGTTGGCCAAGAAGAGGCCAGGGTTCGAATTGAAGCTCAAGCTGTTCCACCAGTCAACATCAGCGGCGGGCCGAGCGAATGGAGTGGCAGCCCGGTTTCGTGGTCGGAATCATGGTTGGCTGAAGTCGATGCGAACGGGGCGTTTTCGATCCCAATCGCTTCGCCATCGATTGAAGAGGGCGTTCCATCAGGCACTCGAATTCTGATTTCGCCTCACATTGAGCGGATTGGGCCAATCAACATTGTTTCCACCACAAGCCTCGATCACACTGCGCGTTCCAGCGATGTCCCTTTCCTCTATGACCGGGTTGCTCCCAGCACGATTTCACTGCTTGCTCTCGACCCGGGAGGTTACGCTTCAGCCGACAACCACGTGTGGATGAAAGGCCAAGATGTGGCGCTTCGCGTGACCCTTGAAGACGCAGAGGGGCTGGGAAATTCTCTCATCCTCCATACGTGGCTAGAAGCCGAAGATGACATCAACCTCGATGGGGTTATGGACGCAATCGAATACACCACTCAGACCGTGACCTTCAACAGCGGGTTAACCAACGCCATCGTTGATTTGCCCCTCTTATCTTGGGCTGATATCACCGGGGGGGCCTCTTCAGGAAGGGCAAGCGTGGTCATCAAAGCGATCGACCTTGCTGGAAATCCTTTGGAAGGTGGAGGGGATTATGGTGAAGCATATGACTTGGGAACAGTGCATGTCCAAGAACGGTATGACACCCTCATCAACACAGAGACGCTGAGTTTTGACATCATGGATGGTCGCCTTCTTCTGGGCCGTGAACACCAATTCATCTTTTCCATCACCGATGGCAACGGAATCAATTCTCTTGATGCACTTGAGTTCGCACTCCTCGGGCGAGAACAGAGCACCTCTTGTTTCATCGAATACCAACCCCGTTTTGATGAAACCCTGTTTGATGAGGCATGCTTCGAACTCCCACCCACCGTTTCAATCGAGAAACAAGGTCAGCAGCAAACCTGGGTTGTGACAATGGCTTTCCGTCTTTCATGGGGGCTGATGGAATCGCCTCTTTCCGATGATGCAGTCCCTTCACTGAAGGTGTTCGATGAAGGACAGGATTTGGGGTTGGGACTGTCACGTTTGAGTATTTTTACCTGGAACGTGACCTCGGCATTGGAAGTGCATTCTGTTCTCTTCCAAGACCTCACCGAACCAATTGGTGACACAAGTGGAGACCATTTCTGGTTCCACCAAAACGATGTGATCAGTTTGATTTTGACCGTTAACCACGCCGACACCAACGTGCGGGCTGAACACGTGCCATCCACTCTTTTGGCTGACCTGGTTCTTTCCGACGGGGAGCGTTCACGAACCTCAAACATCACGTTTAACGAAACAGGAGTTGCGGAAACCACGATCAACATCAGCGATGACGTGGTCAGGCATAATTCGGGGTTCATCGATGTGATTATTGATGGTCCGTTCCTTGTTTATGATCTGCGTTTCAACTTTACAATCGATCAAAGTTCGCCGCAACTCACCGTTCCTCCTGGGACCTTGGTGACGGTCGATTCCGATAAATTGGGCGCACAGGAGGTCATCGTCATCTTGAGCGACCAGGAAGGTTTGAGCGAAGGGCCGATCACGATGCACTGGCAATTCTTACGGTTTGGTGAGCCTCTTGAGGGCAGCAATGATTCGGCCCAAATTGGAAAATCAGCGGGTGGAGGGACCACGAACACCTATGCGGGCAATGTGGACATGCAACCATCGTCTTCGATGATCCTTGAACGCAATGATCGCTTAGAGGTGTGGTTTTCAGCAACAGACCGTGCAGGTCGGAATGTAACAGGGTACGGGACCAGCGAAGCACCGTTGGCCCCTTCATTCAGATGGGTTGCTTTCGAGCCCCGCTTTGACGACCTCATTGTGACGCCTTACCGCCCGGTGGTTGGCGAAAACATTTCGATCTTTGTTCGTGTTGCGAACGAAGGGCTGCTCCCGGGTAACATCACAGTTCAACTGCAAGATGCTGACGGGCGTATCCTTGAAGCAAACACAACAGAACTCGCACCAGGCACATGGGTCGAATACACTTGGAGTTTGGAAACATGGACCACTGGAAGGTTGGGGCTCGCTGTTGTTTTGGTCGATGTGACGGGGAACATCCCCCTACCGATGGGCGAAGTTCAAGCGAATCAACAGACCAATAACAGAGGTTTAGACACGCTTGGATTTGCTGTTTTAGTGGTCTTCCTTGCCGCAGGTGTTCTCGTTTTCTCCATCTATCGTCGTCAGGAAGTCCTTGCCGAGTTCACACAGAAACAAGTGAACGCAGCCCTCATTGGCCGGAGTGAACCGCCACCTAGGCCCAAGGATTTGGATGAACTTGATGAAGAGCAATAGTCAAGAACAGGAGGTCCGAGCGGAGAACACAAGCCGGGGTTCCCGAGCGGTCAAAGGGGGTGGACTCAAGATCCTCTGCGTAAAGCTTCGCAGGTTCGAATCCTGCCCCCGGCACTTCTTCTAAGCGGAATTCCATGCTGCGCTTCTATGCATGATTGTGCGGCTGCATGCGCTGATTTGGACAACGAAACCAACCTTTGAATGGCGATGCAATCAGCGGGACCGCACCCGTTTACTTGATGACGGGGTAGCACCTCGTCGTTTCATGCGAGGCGTTGCTCTCCTTCTGGTTGGGTTGCTGGTGTTTGCACCGGCAGTATCCGCATGTGAGACAGAAGCAGCAAATGCGCTGGTTGGAAAATTCCCCTCACCAACCGGTATCTCACCTGACAAAGATGAATCAATCCGAGAAACGACTCGACTGGCCGGCATCGGTCACGAAACAGCGCGTTACATGCTGTGGCGTGTTCTTTCCGGTGAACAATTCACGGAACTTGAAATAGCCCAAGAAATCGATCGGGCTATGGAAGAAAACGGTTCAAACCCAGAATGGAAGAGCTTCGATACCATCGTAGCCAGTGGCGCCAATGGCGCGATTCCACACGGGGATCCAGAGAACAACGGCGCTGGACCAACGTTTGTCCAGGTGGGCGATGTCGTGGTGGTTGATTTGGGGGCACGCGTGAACGATTGGGTCAGCGACGTCACTCGATCGTACATCGTGGGGCCAACCACAAATGAAACAATCATCGAAGTCTACATGGCTGTTTATGATGCCCAAAACCTCACCTTCCCAGTTATTGAAGCAGGCACACCAGCGTGGCTGCCCGATGACATTGCTCGAACCCACATTGAAGAGCAAGGCTATGGTGAATACTTCATCCACAGTTTAGGTCATGGTTTTGGCATCTGTGTTCACGAACCTCCGTTGCTTTCTGGAGGGACAGACGACCCCTTGTTTGGTCTGTCTTACAATGAACAACCCCTCGCCGTTTGGGATGCGATCACCATCGAACCCGGGATTTACCTCGACGGTTGGTTTGGTGTACGAATTGAAGATGATTTCTTAGTCAATCAAGAAGGTCATGAATTCCTGACGGAATCCCTCCCTCGGGATCTGGACTGGTTTATGATCGAGATTGGAGATTACGAACCACTTGAATGGCACACCGGCGAGTCGTTGATTGAAGAGGAATCAATGATTTCGGAAGTGCTTCCCTCACCTGTGAGTGGACTGGAGTCGATTTTACTTCTGACATTAGTTGGCGTTGCCTTCCACCGTCGCAATGAGGACGAATCGCTCATCGAATACGAATGATGCTCACAAGGGCGTTCGAATGCCCATGGCACGAACGACGCACCAACCGGCTCGAGCTTCAAAGATTGCAAAGGCACCACCGAAGAGAGCCCCTGCCGTGATCAGCCACCAAACGGGGCCTTGAACAACTTCTGCAAGTGTGATTGCTCCAACGAGCACTCCACCAAGCGTAGCCACAATTCCGCCCTTGAGGCGGGCCGCCTTTCCTGCAGCGTCGATGTTACATACCAGAGCCATGATGTTCCCATCGATTGAATCACTATATGAATTGCTGTTTTTCAAAGATGCCCCAACGTTGAGGCAGCCAAGCCGGTTCAGATTTCCTTTGCCTGCAAAATAGCATCGACGAGGGGCGTGAACGTGGCTCCGTGTGGGAACGGAGATATGACATCAGCAGCATCATTGACGCTTTCAAACGCGCCACCGACCGCAACTGACCAATGAGCAAAATCAAACATTGGCAAATCATTAGGGGCATCCCCAACACAAAGCAAATCACTCGCCGCCCAGCCCATTTTTTCGAACATGACCTCCAATCCAGTTCCTTTTGAGAGGTGCGGTTCCATCAAATGGATTGCAAAGCCAGTACGGACTACGGAAAGATGGGACCATTCACTGGCCTGAATGTGCTGTTGAACAGCAGCAAGGTCTTCATCGGGAAACAAGCACCATTCGCTTTCACGCCAATCATTGGTTTGGATTCCACCTGAGTCAAGGCCTTCAATAACTTCAGATAGCCACTCAGCAGCCTTCTTCGCTTCCTTGCCATCAGCGCGTACGATGGGCCCATCCCAAGATTTGTGCCAAAGAACACCACCGTTTTCACAACAAATTGGACCGCTCAAATTAAGAAAACGCCAGAGTCCATAGGTGATGGCGCGTACGTTCCCGGTAGCCAACACAACCGGTATTCCTGCAGCCTCAAGCCTTCGCAGTGATTCAACTGCACCGGTGTCCAGTTGTTTTTTCCCGTCCGTGAGGGTGCCATCGATATCGACAGCGACAACCTTTGGTCGCCAACCTTCGGGAAGCCACTGCATGAACTTGCGAGGAAAGAAGTAGCCCTAAAGATTCGCATTCATACAGGGGCGGGCCATCATCCTAATCTTGGATTTTAATTATTAAGAGCTGATGTCGATTATATTATTTTACTTTGAAATGTTATTCTGATGGTGGGCAGACCGAAAAACATGAACCTCCGTACAGCCAAAAAGAAAAACACAGGGAGGTTGTTGCCAAGCCAACAGGGCCTTCCTGTCAAACCAGTGGCTGTGGTTGCGGGAACTGGAGTTTTACGACACCTAAGGCCGGTCTCTGAACCCGTGGGATGGCCCCTCTCCGGTTCGTACTTCGGCATAGGCATTAATTGGGGCGGCGTTCCCCCGTTAGCCATGGCTAGGAAGGGAGATGACGAAGTCTTCCTTTCCCTTGAGGAAGAAACCTCCGCACCCAAGCCATCGAAACCTGCCAAAAAGCAAGTTTCTAAGAAAAAGCAGCCCTCAAAAAAGGCGGCTCAAACTGCGGGGGGACAAGTCTTGGATGCAGAAGTCATTGACGCCGTCATCGTTGAGCAAGCCACTGGTACGTATGAACTCGGTTGGCCTCTCCTTGGAATGGATTGTCCGGATTGCGCTAGCAAGGCGACTCGGGCGCTTGATACATTGCATCAAGCCAACGATATCCATGTTTCAGCGACGGCAGGCACGGTTCGATTCAAGGTTGATTTAGAATATGGCCATGTAGCGGAGGTTTCCTCCGTGCTGCGTTCCCTCGGGCATGCTCCAGATGTGGATCACCTCGAACTCTCAGGAGTCAAAGCATCTGCAGTTGCAACTCGGAATGGAATCGAACGCCGAAAGCTCACCAAATTGTTCCGGCAGCAACCAGGTGTCCTGGATGTTGAACTAAGCGACGACGATCGAATTATCGTTCAACTCGCACCTGACGCATCGGCCGAACTTTTCGACAAGCGCAACATGGCTCTTGAACGCATCACAGGTTCGCCAGTCAACTTGATTCCTGCAACCTCGAATCGGATTCGGCCTGACCAATGGCGTTTGATCGGCGGTGGTATCGCCTTGCCGATTTTGGCCGTCGTCATCTTAGGAGAAATTCTGGGATGGCCCCACGCACTGCTCGGCGTCATCGCCATTCCGGGGTTGATCATCGGCGGCAGTCAAATGTTCAAAGAAGCGTTTGCAAGTTTAGTCAATCGGCAAATGGGGTTCCAAGTTCTGACCAGTCTGGCTGTGATCGGTGCAGCCAGTCTCGGTATGTGGGAGGAAGCGTTGATCGTCGCAATACTGGTCGCTTTCACCGCTCATCTCGAAGGCGATGCGCTGCTTCAGGCACGAAATGCCATGCAGGGCGGTCTTGATCGACTGCCGAGAAAAGCACGTAAACTCACAGGGGTCTCGTCATCGAAGACTGGTATTGCCTCGGCCGTATCATCTGGGACGTTTTCTTTGTCCATGGCTGCGCCTGCTCCGTTGTTAGGTGCCGATGGTTGTGCCCTACCCGACCCCAATGCGGAATACGAGGAAGTGCCCATTGAACTTGTAAGGAAAGGGGACAAAATAGAAATTCGAAGTGGGGAACTGATTCCAGCAGATGGAAAGGTCGTCGAAGGCTACGGGGCTTTGGACAAGGCCCCTCTTACCGGAGAATCCGTCCCAGTCGAAATTTCCGAAGGTGACGAAATTCAAGCAGGCCTCGTGCTCGCACGAGGTCCTGTTGTGATTGAGGTTTCAGCAGTTGGCGAGGACACTCGTTTGTCAGGCCTCATCGAGGCGGTTCACACCTTCCGCGAGGAGCCGCCACGGTTGCATAACCTCATCGAACGTTTCACGGCGATATGGGTGCCCGTGGTTTTGTTCGGGGCCTTTGTTATTTGGTGGGCTATGTTCCCGGATGACTGGAAAATTATTCTCCTGATCTGGGTTGTTGCCTGTCCTTGCGCTTTGCTCTTGGCAACCCCAGTACCACACGCAGCAGCGTTGGCACGCTCAGCCCACATAGGGGCCATCGCCCGCGGCGGGGATGTCATCGAACGGCTTTCGAAAGTCAATCACATCTTGCTTGACAAAACAGGCACATTGACATCTGGGAAACCAAGGGTCGGTACAGTCGTGTTTGCGAAAGGTAAACGAAAAGACATCGCACTGAAGTTGGCAGCCGGTTTGGAGGCCCGATCTTCGCATCCTTACGCTCTTTCGGTCATGGATTATGTTCGCAATCAGGGTCTTGAGCCGACAAAGGTCAATGCTCTTGCTGACATTGAAGCAGGCGTCCTTGGAAAAGTCGCTGGAAAGGAAATAGCCTTCATTCGCTATGACCGCTTCAAGGACCTCAGCATCACCGTTGGAAAGGAACTTGCACAGGCCTATGCTGATGTTGAATCAAAGGGGCATGGGGCCAGTTTGCTTACCAGGGACGGTGAAGCACTTGCCTTGTTCAGCTTCATTCACGACGATACAAGGGATGGCAGCGCTACACTGATTTCTTCTTTGTTTGAACGTGGGATCAGTGTTGAAATTCTATCTGGCGACAATCAGTCAGCAGTGCATGCATTTGCAAAGAGTGTTGGGTTACCCGAAGCCTCGGCCCATGGTGGTCTCTCACCTGAACAAAAGGTCGAATGGGTCAAGAACCGTTCAGACACAAAAATCACAATGATGGTTGGTGACGGCTTTAATGACGCAGCAGCACTTGCTGTCGCAGATGTAGGGGTCGCTGTTGGGAGTGGAGAAACAGTCAATCTCGAGGCAGCCGATGTGCTCATACCGGGCGATGACCCTCAAATGCTGACCGAATTAATCGACCTCGCCCGTCGCGCCCAACGCATCTTAATCGGCAATCTTGTCATCACAGTTGGCATCACATTGGCACTGGTAGGGGCGGTCATCAATCAGATGTACGATGAATTGTGGGTGGGGGTTCTGATTCACGAAGCCTCTGTGATTCTTGTCATCCTCAATGGAGCACGTTTGGCAGGTTCTGACGGCGGTCTCTCGCTCTTGAAGAACATCTTCATTTCGCTGTGGCGCGATACAAAAACATCTTTCACGTTGTTACGAGAACGACTTGCTTCCTAGGCCCATTTGACGCGACATCTTCAAACCATAGAGTCGACTCTTCCCAAACGGTGAGCATATGGCCAGAGTACGAGCAGACCCTGTCACGACCGCACTTGCGCACCCCACCCGTCGCGCAGTCTACCTTGCGCTCTCACATGCAGAAGAGCTCAGCACTGTGCAAATTGAAACTCAACTCGAAGTCGACCGCTACAACCTCTACCATCACATGAAAAAACTCGCTTCGCTCGGTTTGGTGGAGAACCATCGAGATCAAGGAAGGGCACGATGGTGGCGGGTTTCTGCCAAGGTCGAACTTCCAGAACTCCTTCATGCCTCGCCAGGCACTCAGAGCGCAGCCTCCGTCAATCGTCAGGCATTGAGTTCCGGTGGCTCTGTGCCAGCAGCGGTACAAAGCGCAGTTGATGCCGGTGGCGATGTTCGTGTGATTCAACTGGGCGGGTCGAGGGATCAAGTCGGTGCAAAGAAAATGCTCGAAGTGTTGGCCCAACAACATGGCATCATTCTCGATCTACCGTGGAACTTTCTGCCAGAGAGCATCGTCCTTATTGCAAAGAAACGCTGAGTTGCCCAGAGTGCAAGAAATCAAGAACAAAGACACAGAGGCGAGTCCATGAGCGAAGAGTCAACCGTTGAATCTCGTGTCGCACCACCGGCCCTTAGTTGTCCTAAATGCGAAGGCATGTTGCCAAGCGGTCTCGGCGATTTACAATGCACCCTTTGCTCTGCTAAGGTTCGAATCGATCACCCGATCACCCGTCGCAAGTGGAAGGAAGAAAAAGTCGGTTGCCCTGAATGTGGCAAAGTGCTGATCGTTGGCGTTGACAAGCGACCAGCCCATCTCAAGTGTGCCTCATGCACCCACCACTTCACCCTCACACCAAACACCCCCAAAGTGGAAATTACGTGCCCAGGTTGCGACCGTCAATTGCGTATGAAGAGGAAACCTGGTGCTCGAAGAATCGATTGTCCAGCCTGCAGCACCGCCTTTACCGTCAAGTTCTGAGCACGGATTGTAAGCGCTTTCTCCATCTGCATTGATGCCGCTCGACAATTGTTTGGTCGGCAAAAAACCCCCGCAAAAACGCCTTGTTGCGGCCCTCGCTCGTCGCGCTCCTTATCTATGATGAGACGGGCATGAAAGACTGGATGGGATACGATGATACCGAGCGCAAGCAAGAGTACTGAGGTACTCGATGCAGCACGCAAGAAGCGTGAAAATGCGGACACAGTCGCGCTTTCAGCCCTCCGTTCACAATTCACTTCAACGCCGACCAGTTCCCTCGACCAAGCAACAATGACGTCTGCTCGATTCCGACAAGAGGAGCGCCTTCGTGCCGATTTACGTCGTGAACGCCGCCTGCGTCAACAAGCGATCACCGAACGCGTCTCAGTCATGCAAGAAGCTCTTGCAGCTGACCTTGCGGTTCAACACGAACTGACCCTGGATCAACTCGAAAAAGAAATGCGGGAAGCTATGGAACAGGATTTGAGCATGCTTGAGCATGACGCTCTTGCTCGTGAAGAATCCCGCATGCGCAGTGAACTCGATCTCCGACTCAACCGTCAATTGGATGCCATGCGTGACCAGTTTGAAGTTGAACAAGACCGTCGACTTGACGAACATCGAGATCAACTCAAAGCCCAAATCGAGGCTCAACTTCACGATGAGCACCGACAGCGTCTCGATATTCAAAAGGAACGACTTTCGCTCGATTTCAACCAACAACTCCAACATCGGATTCGGGAGATTGAAGCCGATATCCATGATGAAATGGAACACCGGTTCACCGAAATGGAAACCAGTGAAATCTCCCGGTTAGAAGAAGGCCACAGCGCCCGTCTAGCGGAAAGAGAAGAACAACTCCGTCGCGGTATTCGTACCCGTCTTGAGCAACAATTGCGCACTCGTCTTAAGCAGAGAGAAGCACGTTTGAAGTCCGAATACGAACGTCGCAGCCTTCGCTTGGAAGAGGACATTGCCGAACAACTGCAATCAGAACTGGAAGGACGACTTCGTCAAGAAACCGATGATCTCGAAGAACGAATGCGCGAAGATATTGAACTCGCTATCGCTCGACGCCGTGATGAACTTCGTGTTGAAATCGAGGCGCAACTCCAAGCACGTCATTCAGAACGACTTGCTGAACGGAAGTCAAGGCTACGGGAAAAGTACGATATTACCTTCTCCAAAGCAATCGATGACATCTCTCGAACGCTCAAATCCGATGTGGAAGTCGAACTTGAACACCGTATGGATGAAGAGTTTACCTCCTACCGAAGTGCAAGAGAGGCAGAAATCCAAAACCGCCTCGCAAGGTTCCGCTACGAACGAGAAGCAGAACTACGAACGCAGCTTGAAGATCAGTATGATTCGAAGAAGATCGATTGGTCCGAACGCCTCGAACTCGAATTCCAATCCCGTGAAGCATCAGCTCGCAAAGCCATCATGTCTGAAGTGGATGCAGGATTGCGCAATGAGCGTTTGACGTTCGAAACCGACTTGGACATGCTCAAGGAAGAAACCTCCCTCGAACTCGAAGTTGACATGGAAGAACGTCTCAACACCTTCAGGGAACGCAAGCAAGAGGAAGTGGCGGTTCAACTCGAGCGTCAACTCGACAAGCGTGAAGAAATCATGCGTAACAAAGCCCTCATCGATGTTCGAAAGCGGGAGGCCCACATTCGTGCTGAGATCGAAGCCCAACTCGGCCTCAAGCGTGCAGAAATCCGCAACCGTTTGCAAGGGCTCACTGAAAAGATGGACGCCTTCAAGGAAATGGCAGAGGACAAAATGCGAGACGCAGTCACAAAGCAAGTGCAAGGCGAACTCGACGACGCAGAACAAGATTATCAATCGCGAGAATCTGAATTCAACGAACTCCAATCCACCGATACCCGTGCCGAGAAGCGACAGATGTGGATGCAATCCATCTCTGGTCAAAACGCCCCAGGCCAAGCATCGGCGACCATGGATCCGTCTGCTTTGGGCGCACGCCCAGATGCACTTGGTGCAGCAGCAGGACGACCAATGCGTGGCATGCTCGCTGGACAAGCCCCTCAGCCATCACGCATGGGACTTGCTGGTATGCGGGCCCCTTCGAGTTCCAAGCCACTGACAATGCCAGGTACCCCTCTGGTGAAGCCAATCAAATCCCCATTGGGACCCAACAGCGCTCCAACACTGGTTCAACCCATTCAGCCCAAGGTCGTGAGAACACCCATGCAACCTGCAGGACAGCTGGTCCAGCCAAATGTAACACCTGAAATCGATGACGTGCCTTTGCCGGCTTCCGAGGTCGAAACACCGATCATCGAAGAGTCGGTTCCAGAATCAACAGCAGAGTTGGAGGCAGCTGTGGCCCAAGAGATCGATGCAGTGCAAACAATCGTCGACGAACCTGCCGCTGCAGATGAAGAAACTGCTGTTATGCGCCCAATCACCACTGTGTTGACGGCTGCTGGTGAACCTGAAACGGTGAAGACCGCTTTGCTCACGCCTGTGCCAAAGCAACTGGTGCCGAAAAAGTCCCGCGGTGCTCCACCAAACATCAATCGAGAAAAGGCCAAAGCAGAGACTGTGGATGAGGAGAAAGCCTCCACAACCACGCTCACACCGCTTCGTCGAATGACCCCGCTCAAGATTAACAAGGCGGAAGAAGGCAAAGACGAAGACGAGTGACCAATGCTTGGAGTGTCATAAGCCGCTGATGCTACGCATCGGCTCCTTCATATTGATTGAGGCATTGGGTTGAGCCATGAAGCGTTTCCTCGCTCTTCTCATCGCCTTTACAATGTTGCCTTTAGTGGCACTTGGTCCGGTTGTTGCAGCAAGCGATGTGGAACTGATCGATGCAGGGTACACCCATCAGACTTCGAATAAATTAGTTCACTGGGAGGTCATGAACGACGGGACTGTTTTGACCGTCGACGTTCAGGGTAACCTCACGGTCAATGCCTTCAGCAAGGGGATCCTTGTCCCTCTCTGGAACCTCGATTTGGATGTTAGCGCCAACGGGGCGAGGCTGGATGACGCCCAACTCTTGACGGCTGTTGCCCACGACGCAGGTGTGTTTGTGGTTCACATGGACCTTCAAATTGCAAATCGAAACATTTCCACTGATGCTCCAGTCAATGACATGGATTGGGATTCCGAGGGCGATCTCTGGCTTGCACACTTTGCAGGGCGACGTCGTGCAGAAGAGTACGCATCTGATGGGGCAACCGGCACCTTTTCTCCTCCGGTTCAAAGCGGTTTCAACTCCTTTACCGTTCTCGATGATGGACGAATGGCGCTGGGTGGCTATGACTCAAAAGTTTACGTTGCTGATAATGGCGGCACCCTGTTGACAACCCTTACCGAACCAGGAGGCATCGTCAATGCGCTGATTCAAGATCACGATGGTAACCTCATCGTTGGCTCATCGAACGGGGCCATTTACCGCTATGACACAAATTCATGGGCGGTAGAGACCCTTGCTCTAAGCCATGGCTCTTCGATCATTCACCTCGAAGAACTTGACAACAGCACCTACATCGCAGGTTCGCAAAATGGCAAATTGACCATGATTGACGGGGCCACGTTTGCCGAAGGTGAAACCTACGTCTCTCAAGGAGCAGTCACCGGTTCAGCTTCACCTTTCACGGGTGAGGTCTACATCGTGACCTCTTTCCTATCCTACTCCAAGATTCGCCTCTATGACCTTGACACAGATGGCGACGGCGTTACCGATACTAACGATGTCTTTCCCAATGAAATCACTCAATGGTCCGATGCAGATTTGGATGGCTATGGTGACAATATCAACGGTTTCATGGGCGATCGATTCCCCAGTGATGGAACGCAGTATGTCGATGCCGATGGGGACGGTCACGGCGACAACCCCGCTGGCACCGAAGGTGATCTCTTTCCAAACAATGCCGAACAGTGGCAAGACATGGATGGCGATGGCTATGGCGATAACGAGCAGGGCCTCGACGGGGATATGTTCCCTGAGGAGCCAACGCAATGGATGGATTCAGACCTCGATGGCTATGGGAGCAATCCCAACGGCTTGATGCCCGATGCTTGCCCAACCACCAATGGATTTTCTAAATACGACCGCTATGGATGCTCTGACACCGATCTCGACGGTTATTCCAACCCCGATGAGAGCTTTGGCGTAGAACAAGGAGCAGATGCATTGCCATCTCAAGGCACACAGTGGCTTGATCAAGACGGCGATGGCTTCGGTGACAACACCAGTGGTTTGTTGCCTGATGCTTGCCCTTGGGAATTCGGGAACTCCACCCGGGCATGGATTCCAAACGCCACGTCGGCGAGCGGTTTCATCGAAGTTGCCTCAAACGGCTGTGAAGACCTCGACGGTGATGGTTGGGTTGACCGAACCGAATCGATTGGTATGGAAACCGACCCCGATGAACACTTTGACGCCGATAAAGACGGCGTTGGTTCCAATTCTGATTACGATGACAGTCGCCCCTTGGTTCAAACCGAAACGGATCACTGTATGCTGAATTTCGATGATCTTTCCGACGCTTGCATGGGTTGGCGAAGTGAAGATTACCAATCCTACTTGTCCCGTGAAAAAGACGCCAATGAAAGCGATTACTCTTATGCAGCCTGGAATGCAAGCAAGAATGCAGGCCTTCTCGACTCGGGCTCTGAAGTCGATAGCAACACACTCAAGCAAGTGATTGCGGTTGGCGGTGTTGCATTTGCGCTTCTTTCGCTGGTCATCGTCGGTGTTGCCGCCGTCAGCAAACGGCGCAAATCTCAGGCGAACATCAAAATCTACGGGACAGCCCTTCCTCCTAATCAATCAACGAAATCAGCTTCTGTGGAGGCTTTGGAAGGCACTGCCGGTCTCTCAGCCCAAGGTGGAGTTGAATCAGACTCTGCTTGGGACGATGACGTAGTCAGCCTTGATTTCACAGTCAATGACGGTGATCTCGATGTTGACGACGAATCAAGCGAATCGATCGACGCTTCTTCCCTGTATGGCGAAGACGATAGCCTCGAAGCCATCGCAGGTATGCCAGCACCCGTTGCTGCAGAAAAGCCAACCTCCGAGGAAGCAGCAGAAGTCCCAGCTGCAGCGCCACCAATTCCAGCATCGGGTCTTCCAGAAGGTTGGACCATGGACCAATGGAAATGGTACGGACAAGAGTGGCTTGACAAGCAAAAGTGATTCAGTTTACTTGAACAGCCTTAACGCCAGACAATCGGTAAAGCCTCTCGAAGAGCGCCTAATTCCTCACCGGTGTAAACAGGCTTCCCGTCTTGCTTCAGGGTGTTCATAATCAGCCACAATACGCCGTTCCACGCGACAGGTCGAGCAAAGATTTCAACATAGCCACATGCGGCTGCTTGGAGGAGTTTTCCTTCATCGGTGTTTTCACTGAACAAGGCACGTACCAAATTACGAGCATCAAACTCGTAGCCAGGTGGTCGCCATTCCATCATGCGATCACACCTTGAATGGAGCGAGGTTCAAACGGTCGACCAAGTGTTCAACTTCAACATCTGCAACGGCTTTCATCCGTTCCCGTAATGTTTCAATTTCGCCGTCCATTTTTGCAATTTTATGAGCACGAACGATGTCCGTAAGCAATTCATTGACACTTTTGTGTCCACTTGTGCTTCGCATGGTGTTCAACTGACGTCGAACTTCATAACTCACGCTCACAGAGGTCATTCCTTCACCAGTCATCGCAATCCCTGCTTATGACTGCGTTGTTTGGGCTACTTAACCCCAGCGAAGGAAGCGCTGCTGAATCGAGCGGTTTGAGACCCATCAACAGCCGTCCAAGGCCGCATATTCACTGCTTATTTTTTTGCAGAAGAAGGCGCGGTTCTTCATTCACGCCGAATTCTCGGCGCATTTCTTGCACCCGTTGATGAAATTCTTTGGCCAAAGTCCAGTATTCGAGGGAACCAGCTCCCGCACCTGAATTGGTTGGTTTGTTGAGCAGAACCGTTGGTGCCCCACTCCAGGGTGCTTCTGCAACCTTGACCAGCCGACGAACAGTGGTCTTAAACAACTTATTCGGCATTTTCTTGTTGACTTCATCGCACACGTGTCGACTGAGTTTCGATCGAGCGTCAACCATGGTCATGGCAATTCCGAAAATTTTCAAGTTCCGGTTGATGCGACGTTGAATCATCTTAATCGAATTCATCAGCATGCTGAACCCTTCAAGGGCGTAATATTCTGCCTGAACCGGGACCATGACCCAGTTGGCCGCACACATGGCGTTGATGGACAAGAGTCCCAAGGAGGGTGGAGTGTCGATGATGATGTAGTCAAATTCGTCGATGATTGGCATCAAAGCTTCTCGAAGTCGAGTTTCGCGACCAATTTTGTGACTCAATTCAATTTCTGCACCTGAGAGATGAATGTCACTGGGAAGCAGCCACAAATGACCCACTGACACATTATCGGGCGCTTTCTTGTTGTTGTTTCGCAGGCTCCAAGCATCCTGCATTGATTCGGTGAGTTCCTCGGGTCCGATGAGGTATTCTTCCATCAGTGGAAGGTCTTCACCTGAATCGTTGGTGAGTAAATCGTAGGAGGTTTTCTTGACGTTTTTCTTTTCAACTCCAAACGATGTAGCGCAGTTTCCTTGCGGATCTAAATCGATCAACAAGACCTTGGCCTTTGGAAGTCCTTGACGAGGTGATCCCTTGGCCAGGGCTGCTGCTAGGTTGACTGCAGTTGTTGTTTTTGCACAACCGCCCTTTTGATTTGCAACGGCTATTACCATCTTGTATGGGTTCATCTTTTCACCTCCTCGTACATGTGAAGGAGAGGGGTTCTCCCCTTTGAATGCAACCACAGTGGTTCAAACTTCAAGCCGGTTGGATGACGGGTACTGGGACTTCCGAGAGGATTTTTCTCACGATGTGCATGCCAGTAATGCCCCGAATCTTTGCTTCAGGCTTCATGTTGATACGGTGGGAAATAATCTGCAATGCAATGCCTTTGATATCGTCTGGAATCACGTAATTGCGTCCAGCGATTGCAGCAGCAGCACGTCCGGTCTTGAACAGCGATTGCGAGGCACGAGGCGAAGCACCGTTGGTGACTCGGTGATCTTCGCGTGTTCGTTGTACAATCTCCACAATGTACTTGAGAATTGCAGGATCAACGTGAACTGTTTCGAGTGCTTTTTGCATGGCAACGACCTTCTTTGGTGATGTGACCTGCAAGACGTCGTGTCCATCCTTTCCTCGCAACTTTCGTCGAGCGAGGATCGCCATCTCTTCAGCACGGTCAGGGTAGCCCATGCTCATTTTCATGAGGAAGCGGTCCATTTGCGCTTCAGGGAGCGGGTAGGTTCCTTCTTGTTCGATTGGGTTTTGTGTTGCAATAACAACGAATGGAGCCGGCAACTTGTGCGTGATTCCTTCGATGGTAACCTGCTTTTCTTCCATAGCTTCAAGCAAAGCAGCTTGAGTCTTTGGCGGTGCACGGTTGATTTCGTCTGCCAACAGAACGTTGGAAAACAAAGGACCGGCTCGCAGTTTGAATTCTCCTTCCTTCTGGTCGTACATGTACGTCCCCATGATGTCGGAGGGAAGCAGATCGGGAGTGAATTGAACCCGCTTGAACTTGCATCCGAGGGCTTGTGCGAACGTGTTTGCCAACAGGGTCTTGGCCAAACCAGGGAAATCTTCCAACAGCATGTTGCCGTTTGACAAAATACCGACGGTGACCCGTCGCAGGTTCTCGTTCTTCCCGATGATAACCTTGCTCACTTCGTTCATTAGGCTGTTTGAAATGGCCGAAACGGTACCAATCAAATCTTGAGTTCCGGGGTTTTGACCCATTGCGGGTGCTGCTGAGAATCCTGCTTCCATGTTGAAGGCCTCCAAAGGACAAGTCACCAACCCCACCCTTCCATATATGAATGTGAGGGGGTCGCAAGTCAACAATATGTCAGCCGTTTGCGTTTTCTACATCAAAGATCATCAACGACCCCAGAAGTGATTTTCCTTCCGGTGCAGTCGAATTAATTCATCGAGGATTTCCTGTTCGATGGGACTGAGATCAATTTTCTTGAGCCGTTTTGCATGCATTTCAGGGACATCAACATAGAACTCATCCAACTCTTCGATGTGGCGTCCTACGGTTGGACCGTTGATCGCTACAGCCACTTCGTCCCCTTGATTTGCTTCTTTGACATTCTCCGAGTCTCTGGTTCGTAGGCTCTTAATTTGTCCAACGGGTGTGCCATCGAGCTTCATCAGACGCTGTCCGATGTGCACACGTCCACCGACAACCCGCATACCTACGATGGCAGGGCCCTTTGCTCGGAATGTGTGGTCTTTCAGATACAGCAGCCGACCAGGATACACAAGTGATTCACGAAGTTCGGCTGCAAGACGCTCTGCAGTCTCTTCACGCCATGCTTCGTAAGCATCGAGCACGTGGTAGATGATGCTGCCCGTGAAAAATTTGATTTCTGAATCCTCGTCTTGGAGTTGTTCCGCAACTTCCGTGTTGCCTTTGACTGAAAATCCAAGGATGACCTTGTTGAGTGGATCCTGAGCGGAATGTGCCATCAGAATGTCACGCTTGTTGACGGGACCGACTGTGGCTTGGCGCACAGGGATCTTCAATTTGGCCAATTCGAAACCAAGTGCTTCCAACCCACCAACGGTGTCTGCCTTGATGACGACGCCCTTGCGTTCCTCTTCTGCTCCTCTGCATGATCCCTTTTTGGTGTGATCTTTGAACTGAACACGAGGGAACACTTCCGAACATTTCGAACACATGATTGGCATTGTATCGAAAATAGCACGCCATTCTTTACGAATAGATGCCTCTGCGTTGGTTCGTTCTTCGGGAGTGTTTGCACGGTAGAGGGTGGTGCCAGCAATTGTGTTTTCCAGATTTGGTGCAACGATTTTCACACCGCATGCAGCCTCAACATGATCAAAGTTAACCCAGCGCTTCCCGGCATCTCGCATCTCAGCCATGCCCTTTGGGCGTTTGAGCCCCTTGATGTGGGTTGAAAAGGGCCCATCGTTCGCTGCGAGCATGATGGTATCGCCAATTTTGAGATCGCCTCGATAGAGGATGACATCGATGGTTTTCCCCATGCCAATCTCTTCTCTCATTTCCAAAACGGTGCCTTCCGCAGCTCCGAGGGTGTCAGTGAGCCGGTCTTCGAGGAAACGTTCTGCCAAGCCGACGGTCACAGCAAGAAGGTCTTGCAAACCCTCACCGTCCTTAGCCGACATTGGTACAAAGGCTACATTTTGACGGAAGTCACGAATTTGGTCGTACCGTTCGATGTTGAACCCATGTTCCGAAAATTGACCAAGCATCTTCCAATACCGATCTTCGAAAAGAGATTGGACGTCTTCACGTTGCTCTTTGAACGAATCCAAGAACGAGCGACCAGAGACCGTTCGCCATCCGTGTATTCGGTCGATTTTATTTCCAGCAATCACGAAAGGAGTGCGTGTTTCTTTGAGGGTTTTGAGGCTCTCGATGGTTTGCGGTTGGAGCCCTTCCATAATGTCAATCACAAGGATTGCAATATCAGAGACTGAGCCACCACGGTTTCTCAAACTGACAAAGGAGTGGTGCCCGGGCGTGTCGATAAACAGCAACCCCGGTGATTTGAATTTCTTTCCGCCAAGCATTGCTTCGCAGGTTTTATTCAACACATCAGCAGGCACCTCTGTAGCACCGATGTGTTGGGTGATGCCACCAGCTTCACGGTTCATCACGCTGGCCTGACGTTCGCTACCAACGGAGCGAACTAAATCGAGAACGCTGGTCTTTCCGTGGTCAACGTGACCGAGAACGGAAACAATAGGTTGGCGATTATGGCCCCGCTCAACGGTGCTTTCATCTGGCGAATCCTGTTCGGTTTCGTCCATATCATCACCTTTTGAACCCCGTATCGGGGTGGTATTCACTCGTAGACCCAAGCGGTGATCGTTTGATCCCATTCCATGAGGCCCTCAGGGAACCATAGACCGAGTTCAAAGGCTGCGGTCTCGGGTGCATCAGAACCGTGAATCATGTTGAAGCCCATATCCATGCCATAGTCGCCTCGGATGGTTCCAGGGTTTGCTTCGCGTCCATTGGTTGCTCCAATGAGGGTGCGAGCTACGGTGATGGCGTCTTTGCCAGACCAAGCCATACAGACAACAGGGCCAGAAGTTACGAATTTGATGAGCCCGGGGTAGAATGGGCGTTCATTGTGGACTTCGTAATGGGTTTCTGCGATCTCTTGACTGGGGACGACGGATTTCAGACCGACGAGTTTGAGCCCTTTTCGCTCAAATCTTCCCATAATTTCTGCTATTAGTCCTCGTTGTACGCCGTCAGGCTTGATCATGACATATGTCGTTTCCATGGAGTTCACCAAACCGTCCGACTGGACCCCCCTTTATGAGCCATACGGCCCTTTGGAGTTTTGAGATTGTCTCCGCTTGAGCGGATGTTTGCTTTACTCAGGAGATGAACTCACTGAATACCGCCCTTCACGAAGTGGCGGGTCCACTTGACGCGACGGGAGTTACGCTTGAGTTTGAGCATGTTCTTGCGAGCCTTGGAGTTCTTGAACCACATGACGCTTCCGTCACGGCGCACGAACATCATGCCCGTGCCTGGTTCGATCTCTTCACCGGAAAAAGTACAGATTCTACGTTCTGGCATACACTTCACCTCGAGTTGAGCTTACGGGCTTCACGACCGGTGTCTTTCAACATCAAGATGTCGCCGACACGAATTGGACCGAGAACGTTGCGGGAGATAATTCGCCCGACGTCTCGTGGATTAGCTGCATCATTCACACGGACTTTGACTTGCGTTGCTTCGCCGGTCATGCCAGTACGCCCGACAATTTCGACGACTTCAGCAGGCCATCCGTTCAGTTCTTCGCTCATGTATTTCGCCTCCAAACTTTAGGTTCAAGCCTTGAGTGCGTTGAGCATATCAACGACTTCAGTGAACTTTTCTTGAGCGCCTTTGGTAATTTCCATGACTGCAATGGATGCTGTCTTCACTCCGTCAGGAAGTCCAGCTTCCTTAGCGAGGTATTCTTGAGAAGGCACATAGCCGTATGGAATGCCTTTTTCTTCACAAATCAATGGAATGTGGGCAAGGAGTTCAGGGGGGTTCACATCAACTGCGAGAACAATGAATTGGGCAGTACCGCGTTCTGCGGTCTTGGTCACTTCATTGCTGCCCTTCTTCAGGCGGCCATTGTTGTTGGCTTGCAGCATGTCATAGATCTTGTCAGATACTTCTTCAGGTTGTTCAAATCGCACGTGTACACTCATTGGATATCACATCTTCCTCATGTTAAGGCATTCCAAGCGCAGAACCGCGCGGATATAAACACGACGGAAGGATAAGGCAGACTACAAACAGGGAAACGGTGCAGGAAACAGCCTTATTTAGGTCATCAAACGGCGTACTGAGTTCGATTATTCCCATTTGAGAGTGGTAAATAATTCATTGACGCCCCGGGCAAGTGCCGGGCCACCGGATATGACATCGCGGGGGTTGGCGAGGGAGCCGGTGGCATGGACTCCGTCAACGTAACGAATCAGTCGGGCAATCGCTCCCCCAGTGAACAAACCATGGGAACAAGCGGCATGAACTTCGATGGCTCCTTGGCTACGGAGAGCTTCTGCAGCACGGCAGATGGTTCCACCTGTTGCAATCATGTCATCCACGATGGCGACAATTTTGCCATCAACATCCAAATTTTTGGCTTTGTGGATAATGGTGTGTGCATCGATCCGAGTCTTCTCTAGGTACGAGAACTCACAGTCGATGGCTTTGGCAACTTCTGAGGCACGATCGATTGCCCCTTTGTCAGGTGAGAGAATAAAGTCTGGTTTGACGGTCTCTTGGAGGTGCTTTGCTAATTCAGGCATAGCCGAAGTGAAGGCCACTGGGACGGGAAGGTCTTGAAGCACTTTGGGAGCATGCAGATCAAACACAATAATGCCATCACATCTGGAGGCAAGGAGATGCCCAATCGCCCTTGCGGAGATTGCTTCTCCTGGCTTGAACCGTTTATCTTGTCGAGAATATCCGAAATATGGGATGGCAAGTAGGGTTCCGGGGCCTACATCTTCCAATTGTTGAGGTCCAATTTCTCGCAAATTAGCCAAATTGCCTTTGCGTACGTCATTGATTGCCTCAAGCATCAACAATGTTTCGACAATTCCTGAGTCGGGGAATGTGTTTGAGACCAAGACGACAGGTTCTTTCCGTACGGCATCGATGACTTCGGAGGGAATTCGAATGTAACCCTCTGAGTCGGGAAAACGCCGAGTTTCAAGCGAATGGTGTTCCCAACCAAGGGTTTCTGCAAGTTGTGACGCCAAGAGGCGTGCGTTGCTGCCAGACAAGACGACCATGTTCTCCCTCGTAATGAGTCCCAGCGCCGGACCTTCATGTTCTTTCCGAGTGATGGGAGGTCAACTCTTTCCCTAAATTCGGACGAGATCACTTGCTGTAATGGCTACCAGTGATGCGGATAAGCCAGTGTATTGTGGAAAGAGTGCGCGAGGCAGGACTTGAACCTGCGGCCTCCCGGTTATCAGCCGGGTGCTCTAACCGACTAAGCTACCCGCGCAACTGCAAACCCGCCGACTCACCCCCCCGTCATAAAATTGACGGCGTGGCAAATGGCGGAATCTTCGTGCTTGGAATCACTCGTTTTCGTCGTCCATCTCGTTGATGGTGATGTATGAAGGCAAAGTCAGTACCTTATCGAAGGTGCGGGAGAGCACGACTTCGTCGAGGCGCTCACGTGTTCGAGAAAAGGCGGTGATTGGGAAGCGAAGCTGGGCTTCGACTCCGAATTCCTTTTGGATGCTAACTCGGGTTTGGACAATGACGCCCTTGTAGGTGCGCTTTACTTTGAACAGATCTGTAATGACGCCAATTTCGCGTCCCTGGTTATCGAGGACGGCTCGGTCAAGCATTTCATCAGGTGCGTACAACTTTTCGTCGATTCGCACGGTGTCTCGCCATCGGCGTTGGAGCTCTCGCATTGATTTCGAGAGTTTCACAGTTCCATCCGTTCGGATGCTGTGGACCAGTTCTTTTGGCAAAGGCGCCAATTCAGCAGGCTTACGCATAAATTCGTCTGCGACGCCAGCATCCACTTGAATTCGCATGGATCGCACGCGAGCTTCGTTAGGATGGTGGCGTTCTCCTACGATCGTTCCTACTTTCTTATCATTCACGTAAACATCTCTTTGGAGTAACTCCTGGATGTCATATTTGTCGTTCGGCATTTTCCCATCTCGTTGTGTCGGGGTGTGCCCGACTTATCCTCGCCTTCCCTTGAAGGGCTTTATACTCTTTCCCGATTTTAAAGTGATTTCCAATTGAGTTTGTCGTATAATCGACTGTAGTTTCAATTGAAAATCGCCTAAACTTTCAATTTTCACCAATGTCGTATAATATTCTTTTCAATATGAATTCATTTTATTTTTCGACGCATTGATGCCTCCCGGTTACGTCCGGGGATTCGATCGTTAAACACAGCTCATAAAATCTATATTTCAATTACATAGGTGGAAATAACTGCGAACCATTCGATGAGTATTTGATTGAAGAGGGGAATTTGTTTAGGTTGAATTGTGGTATGATCGGCTCAGTTTGATTCAAGGAAACCAAACAATGACTGCAATATAAAATTACATTTTTCAATTGAAAATAAGGGTTAATGTGCGGGGTTCAATGGCGTATAATTCCCCCTTGCCTCAGCGGTATGCAAGGCGATATCCTCGATTGGTTGATGTGTCAGTGGCGATTGGTTGAATCATGCCTCATACCCAGACCGTCCATTTGTTGGGTGAGGCTTCATCGCTCACATTCGCTCTGATTGAACGTTTGTTGCGCACGGAGGCGCACATTGTTCTGGAGAATGAACTGCATGACCGGGTGTGCGGGGCTTATACGACAGATCTCGAATACAGGCAAGCGCCACTGTCCTGTTCAACCGATGTGGCTTTGACCGCAGGCCATCGAGTGCTGTTGCTTGGTCCTGAACCATTGGGAGGCTCTTCGAAGTCGAGGTCATGGTTTGATGTCGATGGCATCGAGCTCATTCTTGTGACTTCACAGGGCTCAGATGCCCCTGCAGCAATGGATTGGGTTGATGCCGAGGTCACCGTTCATGATGTGTTGCCAATGCGGAACGATTCGATGTGGATGCCAGCAATCCTTGCCACCTGGGCTGATGCAATGTCTGTCGGGGACTTCACACCCCCTGAAGGTGATGAGCATCACTGGTGGGTGAGTGAAATCGACGTCGCAGACGCCCTTGTGCGCCTGTTACTCAGCGCCGAACCGTTTCCAAAATCGTGCAAGATGTCTGGCCGCCGCTCATGGCCGGTGTCCCAAACGCATGAGGAGTTCCAGTTGTTGTATCAACGAACTATGGCAGGAAAGACAGGTGTTTTTGGGGTTCAAGAACTCACGGCAGCACCAACGCCGCACATTGAACTGCAACCATTGATCGTGACTGATAAGGCGCCAATGAGCATCTCGGAGAACCGTCAAGACCGTCCCGACTTATCGCCCGTTCACGATGCATTGCATGCTGCAGATGGCGATGGATGGCGCCCTCTTGTGCCGATTCGCACCGCGCTCATGCATTGCCTGGCAGGCTTGCTCGGTGCTTGATCAAACAAGCGTTTGAGCGCCACCTTCGGGCAAGGTCGCCAAATCAGTGACGTTGCCAAAGAGGGTTGGGCCTGACATGAAGGTGCCCATGATTCCGGTGTCACCACTTGGGTTGTGGGAAAGCGAGAGCCACGGTCGTCCATAGGCATCGATTTGCATGTCGATGAAGTCTCCAAAGCCTCCGCAACGTTCGTAGCCACAGGTGGGGCTCGCGCTGTCAAGTGGGTCATTGCCAGCATTGAGTTGAACCGTTGTGATCAATGGCGTTTCGTTGAAAGCATCCGTGATCACTGAGATGTAACCGTGCCAGATGCCATCGCCTTCAGTACCGATGTAGCCGAAAGCAACCCGGCCGGGGTCGCCAGCGATGACGACTGGGAAGCCTGTGCCTTCGAGGTGATCAGGGCCGACCATGATGGCTTCAGACCATGTGCCTGCATCGTCAAGGGAGTATGAAAAGTAAGGCATGTTGTCGTAACCCATCCACATAGCATAGACGTTGCTTTCAGTGTCTGTGTCCACTTGCGCCTCTTCGGCGTTCCACGTATCGGCAGTTCCCGAGGCTTCTGTTGGCAAGGGGTGTTCAGACCAGGTAAGAGCTCCATCCTCAGTTTTGTACATCGAATAACCGGTGCCATCACAGCCTATTTGGCCGCGATAGAAGTTTCCATTATCGGCGCCAATCAGGTGGGCAGACAGCCCTCCACTTTGGCAATCAACGGGTGCTCCTGGCAGTTCAGGCCCCCATGTGAGCCCACCGTCTTGGCTCTGAGAGCACAATGGTGCGGGGTAGTTCCCATTGATGCAAAACACCCAGAGGGTCTCATGCAAGATGCCGCCATACGGTGAAGAGGCTATCGTTTGATGGTCTTGCACCGAGTAGGACGTAGCGACCGATGGTCCGAACCATGAATCGCCTTCATCATCGGTCCATTCGACGGTCATGCCGAGCAGTGCGTGCATATCGAACTTCATGATGCGGTCTGTCCACGGGTCAACATAGACGTAAGGATCGTTCGAGTTGGCCACTGGTAGGACTGGGCCGTAGACGTTCTGGCAACTGAAATCACTCAGACTTGTCATTTCAATCATGTTGCTGCATTGAACGATTGCGGTCGATCCAGAGGGACCATTGCCGTAACTCGTGAAGTAGATGTTGTCAGTTGAAGTGATTCCCATGGTTGGTTCGAAGGTGGAAAATCCAGTGGCATAGTATGTCCCTTCGCTGAAGTAAGGTACATTGCTTCCTCCAAGCGCCGAGGTGTTGTTCATTGCATTGATTCCGCCAGGATAGTGGTACCACGTGCTGTTGCCCAAGGCTTGCTCAAAGGAAAAGAAGCCATTGTCTTCACTGTCCATGCCTGTTGAATCCTCTGTGCCAAAGCAGCCGGCCAGAGGCATCAAGGTCATCAGAGCAGTCATCAGAAGAGCCATTTGTTTATTTTTCATACTTTTTCACCTCGGACAAAGAGATCCGCACCAATCAATGGAAGGAGGACACTTGCGTCCCCTTCCACGCACACATTAGGCGCTTCAGGGCGCATTTTGCCCCACGAGATTGCTTCTCGTAGGCGTGCTCCTGACAAACTCCCATCGTGTTCTGGTGCGGTTGTAATATAGACTGCAGAATCAAGACCACCACGGTATTGGTTCCACCAAATGACGTGGTGCTTGGAAATGCCTCCACCAATCATGAGGGCGTTTGACACGCCAACGTCCCATGTCATGTCGCTCATCACCTGTTCATCAGCGAGGGTATCGATGTGGAAGTCCCTGTGCTTTTGTCGCAACATAAACAGCTGTGCGCCAATCGACCCGTCAGTGATGCCTGGGATGACGATGGGGATTTTATGCTTGTAAGCCCAGTAGATGATCGAGTCAGGGGTGCCAATACGCTTACCAAGTTCCCAAACTAAGTGTATGGAACCAAACCCAAGCCAAGCATCAGCTCCTGTTTTACCGGTTTCCTTCAAGCGGTCTTGATACATTTCTTCAAGCACGGGTGTGAGGACCTCTTCGATGATTTCGCCATAGGATGAATTGGGGACAATCACATTGCCAAGGCGCATCAGAGAATGTTCACCAAGTTCAACATCATCAAGTTCAAACGAGCCGTGATAGTAATGCTTGTGGGAACGTGCGATGTCGTGATCGAGCATGCCGCAGGTGGTTGAAACCACGTTGAACATGCGTTGCTTAAGTGCCTCGACGAAGAACCCACGGGTTCCTGTTGCGCACAGACACGCTGGAAATGAGAGCCAGTTGCATACCTTTCCGGCATCTCCATCGACTGCATCAATCTCGGCTTTCATATCGAGGAGGATGTCCCTGGCCGTGGCCAGTTTTGTTGCGGTAAACCCACCTGCAGTGGCCATTTGGTCAATTAGCGATTGTGGGTTGGATAACTTGTGGAAGGCATAGTCCACAACGGGCACATCGAACTCATCGGGTTGAATCGCCATAAAATGCCCACCTGTGTCCTCCACATGAACCTGCCCACCATGCCCACACCCGTAGGGTGTGCGTCAGACTTGCTGCAATTCAAAGATACGGTCTCGCAAACGAGCGGCTTCTTCGAAATCTAGGTTCTTGGCAGCCACCTTCATCGCAGACTTGAGTTCCTTGAGCAGATCTTCAGTCTGAGCCGGCGAAAGTGACTTCGAACCATCTGTAGTGGAATTTTCCAATTGGAAATTTGATTCTCCAATTGGATTATCTTGATTGACGCCAGTCGAACCATCTTGGCCGGTCCCTGAACCCCAAGACCCGGCACCAAGATTCAGATTTTGAGCCCAATCGCCTTCTTTCCGCCCACCCTTCTTTGCCACAAGGCGCCGACTGCCATCTTTCGAACTCGAGGTTCCTGCGATCAGATCATCAATGTCAGAATTCATCTTAGGCAGTTCCTTGACGATGCTTCTCGGTGTGATGTTGTTGGCGACATTGTAGGCATGTTGTCGTTCCCGACGTTCCAGTGTTTGGGTGATTGCGGCCTTCATCGCTTTCGAAATACCATCGGCATAGAGGATCACATGGCCGTTGAGGTTTCGTGCCGCTCGACCAATTGTTTGGAGAAGGCTTCGCTCGTTTCTCAAGAAGCCTTGCCGGTCAGCATCAAAGATAGCAACGAGGCTGACTTCGGGAAGGTCCAATCCTTCACGGAGGAGGTTGATACCGACAATCACATCAATATGGCCAATGCGCAAAGCATTGATGATTTCAGTTCGTTCGATGGTATCAATCTCCGAGTGGAGGTGGTGGGCTTTGATCCCCATTCGATTGAGGTATGCGGCTACTTCCTCGGCGAATTTGATGGTTAACACGGTGACGAGGGTCCGTTCCCCATTGCTTATTCGACCGTTAATCTCACTCAACAAATCTGCCATTTGCCCACTCGTTGGTCGCACTTCAATTTCAGGGTCAAGCAATCCAGTTGGTCGGATTTCCATCTTAGCAATGCCTTCGATGTGTTGGACCATGTGGTAGAGGGATTCACTGTCAGGATGCTTCTTCTCCAAATCCCGGGGGCCAGCTCCACCGCCAGATTGGGCATGAAGCAGACCATCTGGGAGCGGTTGATTGGTGATTTCACAGAGGTGGCGTAATTCCCGTTCACCTGGGGTTGCAGAAACATAGACCATCTGAGGAACGAGTTTTTGGAATTCTGGGATTTTGAGGGGTCGGTTATCTGCTGCAGTGGGCAATCTGAATCCGAAATCAATCAGGCTTTCCTTTCTTGATCGGTCTCCATAATACATGCCACCGACTTGAGGAAGCGTCACGTGGGATTCGTCCATGATGACGAGGAACTTGCTCGGATCGCCGTGAAACTGTTTGGCGCATGCAGCAAAGAAGTCCAGCAAACAATGGGGTCGTTGTCCTCTCTTTCGACCGTCGAAGTGGAGGGAATAATTCTCGATGGATTGGCAGTGTCCAATTTCACGAATCATTTCCAGATCGTATCGGGTGCGTTGTTCGATACGATGCCTCTCCAATTCTCGCCCTTCACTGGCAAAATGGGCAACCCTGTCATCGAGTTCATCCTCAATGGAGACCAATGCTGCCTCAAGACGCTCGGGACTTGTCATGTAGAATTGCCGAGGGTGAATCCAAGCTTCATCAAGTTCGTCAAGTACTTCCCATGTGACTGGGTCGCAGACTGATACTTTGATAATGCCATTAAAGTCAAATTGGATACGAAGTGGATCATCGCGACTTGGCATCCACACATCGACCACTTCGCCTCGTACACGGCAATCACCCCGGGTCAGGTCGGTTGTGGTCCGCTTGTATTGGAGGGTGATGAGTTCGCGTAGCAAATCACTTGTTTCGATTTCTTGACCCACGTGAACTCGAACGTGGTATTCCAGGAATGTTTCAGGCGGGTTGAGCCCATAAATGCATGAGACGGAGGACACAATCACGCAATCAGGACGGGTGACCAACGATGCGATTGTAGCGAACCTCTCCTGTTCGATGCGCTCGTTAACAGAGAGTTCTTTTTCGATGTACATGTCGCGCTTTGACAAGTAGGCCTCAGGCTGGTAGTAGTCATAATGGGAGACGTAATAATCAACAGCATTTTCTGGGAAGTACCCTGCCATTTCGTGGTATAACTGCCTCGCTAAGGTCTTGTTATGGCTGATGATGAGTGTGGGGATATTCAACTTCTGAATCACCTGTGCCATGGCGTAGGTTTTCCCACTGCCAGTGACGCCCAGCAACACACAGCGTTCTTGTCCATTTTCCAATTGAGTAATTAATTTTTCAATTGCTTTAGGCTGGTCGCCAGAAGGTTCGAATTTTGAATGAAGCACCAAACGCTTTACTTCGGGATTGAGGTGCTCCAGAGCTGCTCCTTCGAGGGCTCGTGAAATGTCGAAGGGGTCGCGTTCCTCGAGATCTGATTCATCAATTTCGATGTTGGCAAGATCTTCAAAAGCACCATCATTATCCCATTCTTTGACCATGCGTGATGCCTCCTACGGGTTGTGGTTAACTGGACCCTATACAAGGCTGTTGAACGATGTTAGGGTAAGTACAATCCACCGTTTACATGCAGCACAGCACCGGTGATGTAGTTTGAATCCGGACCGACTAAGAATGCGATTGTGTTTGCCATGTCTTCGGGACGACCAACTCGCTTGAGTGGCACCTCTTGTTCCCGTTGCGCTCGTTTTTCACTGGAATCGCCTGCTAAGATGTCGGTGTCAACAAATCCTGGAGCGAGCACATTGACTCGTTTCCCTTCTGGGCCAACGGCCTGTGCGAGGGACCGGGCCCACGTAGCCAATGCTGCTTTCGAAGCGGCGTAATCAGCTCCGTGTGGGGACCCACGTGTGCCTAATTGTGATCCAACCACAACCATTCGAGCATTGCTGGTGAGGTGAGGCTGAACGGCTTTCCATACGGCCACAGCCCCCTCGAAATTGACGGACATTGTACGTCGCAAATCGTCCATCGACATCGTGGTGGCTGAAACCCGGTCGTAGGTGCCGTGGTTCAACACTAATGCATCGATCCCTCGTGCCATCCAGGGATGAATTCCTAACAAACCGACCTCGCCTCCGTCTGAACAATCAACCTTGACTGCGAGTGCATCGTCGCCTCGTTCACGGATTTCATCGACAACCATTTCTGCAGGCTTGGACGAGAGGTTGTAGGTGAGGAGGACATCATAACCATCAGCAGCAAGGCGTTTGGCGGTAGCGGCTCCAATGCCACGCCCCCCTCCGGTGATCAACGCCACAGGTCTGGACATGCTTGTGCGTAGCGGCCCTCGGTGATAATTCCCACCCAAGCGACTCAGCCTCTTTGACGGTGGGCTGTGCTCACTCATCGAGGAATTGAGCGAGTTGTGGCGGTTGCCATCCTTCAGGCTTGAGCAGATCACCGTCCTCTCGGTGAATCACTTTGCCATCGAACGGGTGAATGTTGATAACCTCATAGCCGTGGCCCTAGATTATGAAGATTCAAACCCTCTTACTGACTTTGATGCTGCTGCTTTCAGGATGCATCGGCATGGCGGACGAAGATATTGCTAAAATCGATGCGGATGATATGTTCCCTGAAGACGACGCAGCATTCTTCGACACTGACGGCGATGGCTTGCCAGACCAACTCATCGGCGAATCGACGTCAACACCACCGCTCGTGGCGGACATGGATGACGACAACGACGGTTTCCTCGATGCAATGGAAACCACGTGCGGTACAGATCCGCTCAATGCCACCTCCTTCCCTGACGACCTTGACGGGGACTTCGATTGCGACCAATACGATTTTGACGTCGATGGTGACACTGTGTTCAACGACGCTGACGCTTTCCCACGTGACGCCTCCGCTTCCACCGACACAGATGGTGACGGCATGCCGGACTCAATCACTGGCGAATCCACCCTCACCGAGGACCTTGACGACGACAATGACGGCTGGTCCGATGTTGACGAAACCGCATGTGGCAGCAACTCACTCGTTGCCAGCCTCATGCCGGTCGACGAAAACGCCGATGGTATCTGTGATTCAGTGTCCACTGATGACGACGGAGACTCCTTCTCAGATGATGAAGAAACACAGTGTGGCTCGGATCCACTCGACGCTTCAAGCATTCCAGCGGATATCGACAACGACACAATCTGTGACGCCCTCGATGAGGACATGGACGGCGATGGAACTGCAAACGCTCAGGACATGTACCCACGTGATCCAAGCAAGCACGAAGATGTCCCAGGCTGCATAAACACCGCAGCTTTCAACTTCAACGCTGAAGCAAACCTCGATGATGGAACATGCGTGGACGCAGAAGATGTCTATGGCATGGTGAACAACTTCATGGAAAACGGGACATGGCACTTCTCTTCTACATCTGCAGAGGACATCGATGGCGATGGTGCCGTTGATGCCTACATGTCGATGCTCATCATATCGGCTCCGTCCCAAGACACCCTTCTCATCAACCAAGCCGTTGCTGACAGTGAGGGCGAGGAAATGTACAACATCACCTACCTGTACAGCAACGGTACGATTCAGTTGAGCCAATCCTATGTAGAAGAGGGAGGCGACTTTGACGAGGACACCGTTATAGACGACCAAGTCCTCATTCACCACCAAAACCTGGTAAATCCATTCATGGATGCACCAGAATGGATGCACTGCGAACAACTCTCTGATAACTCATGGGTCTGTTCCGACTCAGAATACTTCACAGAAGGCAACCCCGACAGCGCCACTGAAACCCTTCACGTCTACACCTGCGCTGATGGAACAACCATCATGAGCAGCGAGATCAACGACGGAACCGAAGATTGCGCTGATGGTTCCGATGAACCTCAGTTCTCTGAGACATTCTC
>Ga0115003_10000055_pt1 | contig 78375 bp, 59 predicted proteins | sample ArcticOcean_MG_C_7_FD_88736 | JGI IMG/M metagenome (GOLD analysis project Ga0115003, IMG submission 88736) | Marine microbial communities from western Arctic Ocean - ArcticOcean_MG_CB11_88 | ecosystem: Environmental > Aquatic > Marine > Oceanic | place: Arctic Ocean: Canada Basin | collected...
CCGGGCCCCGGGGGCCGCCCCCCCGCGCGCGCGGCCTGGCCGGTGGCCGGCTGCGTGCCGGGTGGGGGCGGTCCCCCGGCATGGGGCCGGGGGGGCGGGGGAGGGGGGGGGGGGGGGGGGGGGGGACACGGTCAGGGAAGAGGGGGAGGAGCGTGGGCAACGGTTTTGGTTTTCGGCCCGACAGATCCGCAACGCAAATGAGAAATGACGGAGAGAAAAACACGGGAACAAGGCCACGGGACGCCACCGCGCGCGGCGAGAACACTGCAGAAGTGAGGCTGAAGGAGAGAAAGGAATCTGGGGCACGCACGAATGAGACACCATGCCCGAACAGAGCCGTGCGCAGCGAGTTTAGGGGTGGGGCGGGTCTGTCACGAACGATGAACCAAACGGCCTTCGGGAGGGACCGAATAAAGAACGTAAGAACCCGCGCCAACAACGAATCTCCAGCCTACTGGAAAAACTACCTGGATTTTATCGGTGAGAAAATCGCAACGCACCCGCGCTTGTGAATAAATAAATCACCACTGGGGCTCAGACTACTCCCCTCGCTTCACCGCACCGGCGACCGTACCTTTTCCGGTGAGTCCGATCGACGTCTCGGTGGTGACCGATGTCGAACCGGCGAACGCACGTTCCTATCGCGCGCGTCCCGGTTGCGGTTTTTTTCTTTATTTCTTTCGTCGCCGCCTCGCGCAGGGTTTGGGTCGTTTTCTCGAATCGGGTCCCCCCACTTATCCAACACAGGTGCGCGGTTACCGGAACCGTTTCGGTCTCGGTGGGTCTCGTCGAGGCGTCCATCATGCCTGCCCCTGTCCCTGTCCCTGTCCCTGCCGGACCGAGGTCGATTCCCACCGTCGTCGTCGTCGTCGTCGTCGCCGCCGTATTTCCTTTTGTCGGAACGACGACGATCGTCGGAACGCCGGTCCTCGCGCCCCCGGTCCTCGCGGTTCGCGAACCCGCCGATTTTGTCATCGTTCCTTTCAACGTCCCGAACGTTCCTTTCAACGTCCCGCACGTTCCGGTCCCGGTCGTTTCGTTCGACTCGGGACGGGTCTTGTTGTTGTGGGGGCAGCGGGTTCGCGGCGGGTGGCGGCGGGTTGGCGCTTTGACTTGCACTCGTCGCATTCCGTTTCTCCGTCACATCCACGACAACCGCGTCACCGCTCGGCTTGGGTTTCGGTTTCGAGGGCCATTTGTTCACTCTGGACTTGGCGAAATCCAGGGAAGGCTTGAAAGGCACCGGCGCTGTGTGTTGGGGTTGCGGTCGGAGCGCGGTTGTTTCGCCGGTTGCGCGCGTCGTCGCCGGCTGCGCCGAAACGGCCTCGTCGTCGTCCTCGGACAAAACGTACTCCTCTTCGTCGTCGCCTTCGTCATCTTCATTCGGCGAAGCGTCACCCTCCCCTTCCTCAGCCACCACGGAGCTGTCACGTGATCCAGACACACCCGCCGAGGCACCGGGCTCACCTCCTTTGTACGCTTTTACAAGCGCCGCTGCTTTGTTCAAGATTGCATCCTCAAACGTTTTCAATCGCCTCCATCGATTCAACACCCGTCGGACCCCGGTGACGTGCTCTGGGGGGCACTTCAGCGCCGCGTCTATGCAGGTTACGATTTCCGGTGCGAACCTTGTTTGGTACAACTGTTTCGTCTCAAGGTCCGTCTCGTGCGTCACTAAAGTGTTGATCACGTACAACACGGGCACCCTGTGCCTCGGTTGTCTGGATTGAACCTGCTTCACCAAAATAGCCGAAGCGTGTTTGTACCAGAAACGCGCGTCCTCCACCGCGAGCGCTTCCAGGGTAAGCAGCTTGTCCCTTGACACGACCCGCATGCTTTTAAGCACCTCGACGAAAACAGGCTGCGCCAGCCATTCCTTAGGCATGGCTGGGTCCGCGGTGCCGACGTGCGGCGCCCGGAGTGAACCCTTTGAATCTGACTGGCCGCGTTTTCGTTTCATTCGCAAAATGGCCAAGTCGAGCGCACAGTTTGCCGCACCGCCGACGCCATGGGGCCTCGGCGCCGTGACCCCGGGGCGTCGTGTTCAGATGGCGACCGCGTTTCGCGACGGCGTCTCGACGACCCTGAGGCTGGCCCGAACATCGAGTACGCTGGATGGCAACCCCCGCCCAACCGTGGCGCCCCCAATGTCGTGGACCGCGCGCCCGCCGCTACGATGTCGCCCAAAACTTTTTACGACACCTACGTCGCGAAACGAAGGCCGGTGGTGTTAACAGGCGGCTTGCAAGGCACGCCTTGGGGTCTGTGTTGTGAGACGTGGACGGACAAGTTCCTCGTTGGGCACCCTGAAGGCGACGCGTCCGTGCGGGTGGAGACCCGGAAGGACGGTTTCGGGTCGTACGGGGTTGGCAAATATCACCCGATGCGATTCACCGATTTCGTCAAACGGTTCGCCAACGGCGACGACTCGGTGTACCTCACCGCGTCACCGAGTTCGGTGGACGCACACGGCCGGCCGTCAGTTGTGTCCGCACCCGCATCCTTCCTGGTGGGAACGCACCGGCCTGCGAAAGCGCCTTTCCGCCCGAAAATCGCAGGCAACCTGGTTCCCGCAAACGTTAACCTGTGGATGGGCGCCGCGGGTACTGAAAAAGTATCCAAAAGCGGTTTGCACCACGACCACCACGATAACCTGTACGTGTTGCTACGAGGCGAAAAAAAGATCGAGCTGTTCCCTCCAAGTGCGGTTCTTTCAATGTACACCACAGGTACCCCTTGCAAAGTGCACAAAAACGGCGTTATCAACTACAAAGAAACCGGCGAAACCGCGGAGGACGGCGACGACGGGGCGCTGCGACGGCGCGTTTTGAGCGCGAACGTTAGGGACGCGGAAACGGAGGTGGAGGCTTGCGAAGTTTTGGTGGCGAACGGCGAGCCCGAGGCGGAGGCAAGGCTTCGTAGGGCGGAAGAGGCGCTGGACCAGGCGATGGACGGCACTATTGGCGACGTCGGCGGCGACGACGACGACGACGACGACGACGAAAACGGCGCCTTCGCGGGCCGCGACGATTTCGACGACGTTTGCGACTCCGACTTGGAGTGCGTCACAGGTACCGATGGCGAGGACGATGGGGAAGATGAGGACAATTTGGTCACGAATGGGACGGATGGTACGGAGATGGAAGGAGATGTGGTCGTGTCCGGCGTCCGCGAAGACGAAACCAGAGAAGAAAAAGAAACCGAAACCGAAAACCCCGAACCGGACCCGCCTAGTTTTTCAAAAACTTCGCGCGGAGGCGACGTTTCCAAAAGCTTCCCACTGTTCCGACACGCACGGGAAACGAGCATGATGGAAACCACTGTGCGCGCTGGGGAGATTATTTTCCTGCCCGCGGGGTGGTTCCACGAAGTGAGCTCCAGCGGAAGCGGGGCGGTGAAAAAAAAGGAGAAACAAAATGGTGACGACAACGATGCCGATGCCAAAAAAAAGAATCAAGAAGGCGATCAAAGAAACACCCAGCACGCCGCGCTGAACTACTGGTTCCACCCGCCCGTTTTCGGCGCGGATTTCGCAACCCCGTACGGAGAGAAACAAGAAATGTGGGAGCAGGACTGGTCTTCGTGGGAAACGCTTTTCGACACGGAAGCGGGACGCGAAAAGCCGTGACCAGGGTGAACGAGATTCGCGTGTTTTTTTGTGTACGGTCAGCCGACCCCGATTTGGTCGTTACAACCGTTTGTGTTGAGACTCAGCGCATATCTCGCTTACTTCATCTTGGCAACCTTCGCGTCCTCTTCCGCCTTCTTCAACGCCTCCTCCGCCTTCTTGATGCGGGGCCCGACTTGCCACACGTTCATGCGCTCGGTCCTGAGCTTGTGGTAGGCTTTGAACCCAGCCATCTCCGGTGTGACCGTCACCATCTCCAGCGGCTTGGTTTCCTTCACGATGGGCATGAGCTTGCCCTTGAGCTGCGCGGCGAGGGCAAGTTCGGCGGCTTCGGAGTCACCGTGCTTGGGCTTGGCGGTGCGCCTGGGGAACAGAATCAGTGAAGCTTTGTACGCCTTGAGGCGCTTGCTGTTCAAGGCGAGGGACTCCTCCGACCGGTTGCGTCGGCGGTGGTCCACCGCGATGCCAATCGTGGGCGCCATCTTCTTGCTGATACCCGCAACCTTCAGCTCCTCCAGGGTGAAACCTCGGCCAAGCCTGGTCTTGAAGTTGTACCGCTGCGTGGGGGGGTGCACCACCGGGCGAAGCGCCCCGGCGGTGGGGCGGGGGAAGATGGCCGCCGCCTTCTTCTCGCGCGCGACGCTGGAAGGGGAGGGAAGGTCGGGGGAAGGAAGGTTAGGGTTGTGTTTGCAAGGTGCTTACGTCAAAGAAGTCGTGTGCGCGCCAGGCGGGGACGTGCGTGCGTATGCGGTGCGCGGGCGCTCCGAGCGACCTGCCCCTACACATCGGATGTTCGCAAAAAACGTGGAAAACCCTAACCGCAAAAACCTTCCCTCCGCGGTGCATCCTGACGGCGGCGACGTGCGCGGTGCGGGGCTCGGCGAGCAGACGACTCGTGTCGATCGTTTGTACTGGGTACTGCTTGTCACAATGACGCGCCGTGAAACCTGGTCCGAAGCTCGCATCACCCCATCTGGCGCCGCCGTCCGGATGGAAAGGCGCGACCGGGATCGACACGATTTGCCGTACGCGCTCGCACTTACCGTCGGCTTTTCTTACGGCCGGCCTGGTTGAACCAGGTGCGCACGCGGCAGGAGCCGGCGATACCTTGCCAGTCCTTCTTGAAGTGCGCATTCGCGATGACGTTGTTGTGTTTCGGCATCTTGGCTTACACTTGGCCTTACGTCGTCCACGTGCGGCTGAAAAAGGGTGCGTGCTGTGAAGCGAAGGGGGTGATGAGATGGAAACAGCTTGGAGCGCTTCGGAAGTTTCGTATGGTGGTAGTCAGGCAAACGGACTCGGCAAACGCCTATCTAAAGACCGTCTATTCCTCCCGATACCCACATGGGAGACCCATTTTTCATTTTCAAGCGGCGAAACACAAAAAGTTCGTGCGCTCCTTTCCATCTCCTCACTCCCTATGGCGTCGCTTCGATGAGCACACCCTCCCGAGGAGCCGGAAAAACCGTACACCGCCGAGACATCGACTACACAAACCTGTGGCCCATCTTGCTCGCGCCCGTGATTCCCGTGGCCGGTATCCTTCTCAAGTACGTCGGACGTGAACACCAGTCCTGACGTCCGGTGAAACGCACAGCTGTCAAATCTCGCAGTCTCCGCCCCGAATCTGACGCTGTACGCGCACCCCTCCACGCGTTCTCGCCACCGCTCCGACCGAATCTGACCCTCTCCCCCGACCCCTCCACACGTGCCAGGCCGTATCCGCAGTACAGGTGGCCTGTTATCGCCTCCATCGGCGGTGCGATTCTGCTGGGCGCGCATAGCATGGTCATAGGCTCTGGGGTGAACACTAAGTAAGCCACAGATCTCGTTACTAGGGGCGATATGTTGGGTGACAACGCCGAATCCGCCGCGCTTCGCGCGATACTGGATGGCGCGCTTACCACGATGCTCGGCCCGGACGCCACGTTCCGCCCCGGGCAGCTCGAGGCCGTGGACGCGGCGCTTAGCGGCCGGGACTGCCTCGCGATGCTTCCCACTGGGGCGGGGAAGAGCTTAGTGTACATGCTTCCAGCCGCGATGCGGGTCGAGGCGGACGAACCGGGGGTGACGGTTGTCGTCTCGCCGTTGCTGTCGCTGCTTCGCGACCAAAACAAGCGGTGCGACGAACTGGGGTTGCAGTGCGAGTCCTGGTCAAGCGCGGTTGATGCTGATACGCTAGGAAAAATAGAAAAAGACCTGCGCGTTTCGCGCGAAGACGGCGGGCCCGCGACGAGTCTGTTGTTCACCACGCCGGAGGCGCTTTGCAGCAACCAAAAGCTTCGCGGCGCGCTCGCCGTGTGTCACGCGAACGGTTGCGTTACCGGCATCGCGGTGGACGAGGCGCACTGTGTGTCACAGTGGGGACACGACTTTCGCCCGGCGTACCTGCGGCTCGCGGAGATCCGAGATGATTTACTAAAGGGAACCCCAATCTCTGCGCTCACCGCGACGGCGACGCCCGAGGTTGCGAACCAAATCGTTGACGCGCTTGGTTTGCGCGACGTAAAGGTCATAAGGAGCCCGCTGAACCGCCCCAACTTACGATACCAAGTCATACGACGCGAATGCGTAGGCGAGGGGGCTGGAAAAGGCACGGAAACAGCCGCGGTGCAGCACCTGGTGCAGTTCGCGAAAGACGCGGTGTCGGCGGTCAGCGCGCAGTTTCAAAATCAAAATCAAAACAACGACGACGCCGGCGGCCCGGTCGGCATCGTGTTCGCGCGCACCAGGGACGAGTGCGACCGCCTCGCGAACGTTCTTTCCGAATCAGGTATGGACTGTGTTTCGTACCACGCGGGGAAACCGCCGGAGTGTCTCGCGCGCGCGCAGCGGTGCTGGTGCGCGGGTGACATCGACGCCGTCGTCGCCACCGTCGCGTTCGGCATGGGCGTGGACAAGCCGAACGTGCGGTGGGTAGCGCACTGGGGCCCGCCTGCGACGCTGGAGGGGCTGTACCAGGAAAGCGGCCGCGCGGGCCGGGACGGGGACGTGGCGCAGTGCGCCATGTACGTCGGTTCCGCGGAGCTGGACGCGCTGCGCAAACTGGGCGCGCGAGGCAGGGACGTCGAGGCGTATGCCCTGGACGGCAAGAGGTGCCGTCGCGCCGCTATGTTGAAACACTTCGGCGAGCGGGGCGCGACCCGGGGAATGACGTGCGGCGACAACGACACGTGGTGCGACGTGTGTTCCGACCCAGAAAGGGTCAAGAGGGAAGCCAAAGGCGCGGACAAAAAGTGGGAACAAAAGGAAGAGGCTAGGGCGTACGACGAGCTTGAGTTGAGGATGGACGCCGCGCGGGCGAAAGCGAGGGAACGAGAACACGAAGCTCTGGTGGGAAAAGAAAACGGTCTGGAAGGAGGAGAAACCGCAAACGCAAAGGAGCTATCCGCAAAAGCGAAGGAGTTGCCCAATGCGTCTCCGCAAGGCACCAACCCGCCGCTGCCGCGTGTGCTTCCCGGGCCGCAGCGCGCGGCGGCGGCGAAAAAGGCAAACGCGGCGAGCGCGGCGAGCGCGGCGAAAACGCCGGAAATTCAGCCGGTGGCGCCGACTTCCGGGAAGCGGAAATTCGTGCACCCCGCGCGTCCTGTGGCGGACGCTTAGGGCTTAGGGTAAGGATAGGCACGATAGGCAGACGACCGGGGCACGACATGAGGGATGACACGAGGAGACGAGGGGCACGAGACGCTACTTGAACGAAAGTTTGGTTTTTCATTGTTTTGTAAAAATTCGAGTTTTCACCAAATCGCGCGTCAAGAGCCAAAACAGGATTGTCTCGATTCGCATTGTCATTGGCGTGCGGGAGGCTGTCCGCCGACCCGCGTTAAAGCCGCGGTTGGAGACCGGACGTTTGGTCGTCCGTCTCGCCGGTCATCCACCTGTTCGGGCCCCCGGAGGCGTCCGCAGCAGGATCCGCCCGCGCGTGCGCGATGGCGTCGGTGTTTTACGCGAGCCCGTCGTACGCGAGCCCCGGGCAAGATGGGTACGACTTGTGGACGGGTGGTTCGTACGATCCGAGGGAGGTGCACATGGCGTACGAGGCCATGAGCTCGCAGGAGAGGGACATCGCCGCGGCGAGGCGACGCGCGGCCGCGCAAAGGGTGGATGCGCGTCTCTACGAGCCCCGTTTACGGCGTTCGGGTTCCGGAAATCTTTCGCGCGACGGGTCGACGGGCTCATCACGGCGAAAAACAATGGCACCTGCCGAGGCAAAAAGGCGAACCTTCGCGGCGACTCGGATACAAGCCGTGTGGCGCGGCGGCGTTGGGCGGCAGGTCGCCACGGACCGGTGGGTCGCGGTGTTCCAGATCCAGAGGTTCTGGAGAGGCGCGCTTGGACGGAGACGCGGTCGTGAGGCGCGAGTCGAGAAAAAAAAGCGAGCGGAAGCGGAGAATCGTGCCGACGAGATCGACGACATTTTCATGCAAGTCGTGCGCTTGCGGCGCGAACGACGCGAGGAGCGGAACCTTTTGGCACCCGAGTTTTCTCATATCACCGCTGTTACGCACCCGGTGAACACGACGATCCAGGCTCGGAAACAAGCGCTCGGGGAGGAAAAGAAAAGTGTCAGTTTTGTATGGGCAAACGGTGTAACCGCGACGGCGTCTCCGTTCCGGGGAGACGCCGCGGAAAGCACGGCGTCGGCGGTGGCGTCGGCGAGTACGGCGACCGTTTCGTCCGCGGCGGTGGACGCGGAACCGTTCCTTGAAACGGCTGGTTTCTCTACTGAGCAGGTTGATTTACCCGAAACGTCACCGCAATCCGGCGCGCAAGAAACGTCCCCGCGCTCCGTCTCCAATCATCCGCGAATCCTGGCGCGACTGAAACCGCTTCGCTTGGCGGTTTTCGAGTTGGAAAAAGACGACAACGAAAAGGAAGAACAGTCAACTGGAGAGTACACGGACTTTTCGTCTCCGGCCGTCGCTCACTCCGTTTCGCACCAGCCGCAGGTCTTCTTACAAAAGCCTCGCACTGAACCGAAAGCTTTAGGTTCTGTCGATTCGCGCGTCGCCGTGGTGGAGAGCGCTTGGAAAAAAGACAGGGTCTTCGGCGGGTCAAAAGAAATCGCGGAGAAACAAAAAAGGGTCTCAATCGACGCAAACGCGAGCGCGTCAAACCCCTTGGGGGGGGACAAGCACTCGGTTTTTTTCGACCAGGTAGACGCCGTGCTTCGCGAGTCCCAGGAAACCCGGTCCCGGCTGAAACAGAAAATGTCACCGTCCACCAGTGACAAAAGTGCCGCCAGTCCGTGGACTTTCGGGGTCTCGTCGTCCGACCGAACGGACTTGAGCTTCGGCGCGAGTAAAAGCGACGAGGACGTTTCTTTTTTCGGAACAGCAAACTCGCCGTCGCCGTCGCCGTCGCCGTCGCCGTCGCGGTACGCCGCGGCTTTTGCTGGACAGCGGAGTGATGGTGTATCTGTGTCTTCGCCACAAAAAAGGCCCGATCCGTTCGAACCGCGCGTGATGATTCGCCCGGAGCTTCTGCCCCCGATGCGCCCGGTCAGCGTGCGGCGCGAGGAGAGAGTCGAGAAACAATACCACGAGATACCTTACCCGCCGGCGTTTGTGCCGGGACGGTCATCGCGACCGTCAGCGCGACCGACTGGGTTTGCGAGAGAGCCGACGTCTCATACGTCTCATGTGTCATTCGATGCCCCGCCGGCCAACCCTAGCGCCTCGGCGATCAAGTCCCGATACGAAGCCGCGCGCGTCGAGGAGGAGCGTTTGTTCCAGGAAGAGCTGAAGAAACTGCAGCGCAACGAGCGCGAGGCGAACGCGCGCGCGGAGCGAGCGGATTGGGAGATGGCACAGGCGGTGAGAGCGGAGACGGTAATGAAGTACCCGTCCCTCGACGACACAGCGGGCAGTCTGGAAGGTCTGGGATTGAATGGAGTCAACGAAGGGTTCACGCCGAGTCCGAAAAAAACGTCTCCGCGCGTTCCGGGAAGTCAGGTGCGCTCCTCGTTTCGCGCCGCGCCGAAGAAAGTAAATGGAGCTTTGCCGTTGTGGGACGGTGTGTGATGTACTGGTATCTAGGTCGTAATGGCACCGTGCAAACTAAAACAAACCACGTCTTCTCGCGGCATCATTGCCTTCAGTTGTTCTCGCGCACCCATGCTGCCACATCAAAGTGTTTTTCACCCTCCGCCGCAACTTCGCAAGTTTCCCAGTCCCACGGGCAGCCGTTCGCACGCAACCACTGCAGTACCTCGAGGTGCCCGCCCTGCGCCGCGAACTTGCACGTGATCGTGTCCCACGGGCAGTCGTTCGCGTGCGCCCACTGCAGCACCTCGAGGTGCCCGCCCAACGCCGCCGCAGCGCATGTGACTGCGTTCCACGGGCAGTCGTTCGCGCGCGCCCACTGCAGCGCCTCGAGCTGACGGCCCAACGCCGCCATCGCGCACGTCTCCTCGTCCCACGAGCAGCCGTTAGCGCGCGCCCACCGCAGCACCTCGAGCTGACCGCCCAACGCCGCAAATGTGCACACGATTGACGTGTCCAGACGACCTTTCTGGAGCATATGTTTAAGCGTATCTAAGTACCCTGAACGTGCAGCTTGCTCAGTATCCACCTGTCCTACCGAAATCCCCGTCGCATCCACCGCGTCGCGCATCGCGTGACTCACCGCGCGTAGCCGCGCGAGATCGATGGGATCGGTGTCAGATCTGAGAATGTGGGTGACGACGAGATGGTCGGGGAGGCCCGGGATGGCCTCTTGCGGGGAGGAATCGCGCGTATCAGTCGCGTGCGCTACGCGTGCCTTTCTGCGCGCACGCTTGGCAGCGCCGTTGAGCGATTTAGAGGGCATCGTGTGCGCGTGTTGTGTCGTGGCTTTTTTCCTCGGGCGTTCCGAAGCAACGAAGGACGGCAGGGTCGACCAGATCCAAACAGCAGAGAGCCACACAAAAGCACCACGTCGACGTTTTCCCTTTTTAGTGGTGCCGACGATAGCTGACGATGTCGTTGTAACGCGCGTCCTCGCCCGTGCCCTGCCACAACTTGGTGCGCGTGACTCACACAGTCGCCCGCTCGCGTTAAGGAGGCAGGATGTCCGCCGCCACCGCGGTGATGGCGTCGGTGGCGGCTGGACACGGGGCGCCCAGCGTTCGCGCGCGGTCCGTCCCCAAAGGCCACGTCGGGGGAATGGCGACTTCCGCGCGAGGCGTGATGGGCACCAAGACGGCTGGTTTCGGTGTCAAGAGCACCACGAAACGCGCCCGCCGCGCTGGTGTTGTGTACGCCAGGGTCGAGACCAGGGAAGGTGAAACGAAGACAGGAGGGGGCACGCCGTCTGTGTCCGACATGAGCTCACAGATGAAACAAGTCCGCGCTCAAATGGAAGAGGACAAGGACTTAAACACGCTGATGTCGGGTTTAAGAGGTACCAACATCGACGACAGCGACTTCGCCGCGGACGGCGTGACGATGCAGGTGTTGGACCTCGCCCGACTGAAGGAAGCGGGGGATGACGAGCTTCCGCTGTTCTACGACAGCGAGCTGATCGCGTCGTACTGGTCCAAACGCCCGGGCGCGGTGACGCAGCGAATCTTTCAGCTCGTGGGAATCGGCGGGGGATTCATTGCGGGCATCGTGAGCGACATCGTGCAGAAGAAAACGGAGGAAAACAGCGTAAAGCGCGCTATTCAGTTGAGGGATATCGTCACGTCCTTGGGGCCCGCGTACATCAAGCTAGGCCAGGCGCTTTCCATCCGTCCCGATATTTTATCCCCAGACGCCATGACGGAGCTTCAAAAGCTTTGCGATAAAGTGCCTTCTTTCGACAACAAAATCGCGTTTGATTGTTTGGAATCAGAGTTGGGTTGCAGGTGGCAAGACGTGTACACAACGCTAGGCCCGGATCCAGTAGCCGCGGCGTCTTTGGGCCAGGTGTACAAAGGAATCTTGAAATCAACCGGCGCGACGGTCGCGGTGAAGGTGCAGCGACCCGCGGTGCTCGAAACCGTGTCGATCGACCTTTACATTATTCGCAGGCTGGGAATAGCGCTGCGCTCGGTGGAGAGCATCAACACCGATATCGTCGCCCTGCTTGATGAGTGGGCGGAGCGGTTCTTCGAGGAGCTGGATTACGTCAAGGAGGGCGAGAACGCTACTAAGTTCGCGGCGTCGATAAAAGACGATTTGCCCCAAATCGTGGTACCAACCACGTACCCACAATTCACGCGAAGAAAAGTAATCACCAGCACGTGGCTTGACGGGGAGAAACTGTCGCAATCCACCGCGGACGACGTTGGTGATTTGGTCAACGTGGGGGTTATTTGCTACCTGAAGCAGCTGTTGGACACCGGATTTTTCCACGCCGATCCGCACCCCGGAAACTTAATACGGACCCCCGACGGGCGGCTCGCGATTTTGGATTTCGGCCTGATGACAACCATCGACGACAACATCAAGTTCGGCATGATCGAAGCCATTGCGCATTTGATTCACCGCGACTACGAAGCCATCGTGGAGGATTTCGTGACCCTGGATTTCATTCCGGAAGGCGTGGATTTGGTAAGGGCCTTTCCCATTTAACACATTCCGCAGACTGAGTGCCCATACAAGACTGACTTTTCTTTTTACAATCTCAGAAACCCATCCTGCCCCCGCTCACCCGGGTGTTCGACACCGCCCTGGCGGGCGGCGGCGCGAAGAACATCAACTTCCAGGAAGTCGCGAGTGACTTGGCGCAAATCACGTTCGACTACCCGTTCAGGATCCCCCCGTACTTCGCGCTGATCATCCGGGCGATTGGGGTGCTGGAAGGCATCGCCCTGGTGGGCAACCCGGATTTCGCGCTCGTGGACGAGGCGTACCCGTACATCAGCAAAAGGCTTCTGACGGATGATAGCCCGCGATTACGGGCCTCGTTGAGATACATGGTGTACGGCAAAGGCCAGGTGTTCGACGCCGACCGCCTGATCGACGTGCTTGAGGCGTTCGAGACGTTCCGGGTGGCGAGCAGGACGAGCCGGGGGAAGGGTTCTTCCGGGCTCGACGCAACACAGGCCGCCACCACGTCTGTTTCCCCTACGGTATTTGACACCCCCTTCGACTCACTGGTCGCCTCCGTCGCGTCTCTTCCCGGGTTCCCGTTCCCGGGCTTAGCCCCGAGGCCGACGGCGGCCTCGGTGCGACCGAAAGCCTCGAGTGGAATCAAAGGCGACACCGGTGACGAAGACGCACAGGCGCGGGAGGCGCTTCAGTTCGTGCTGTCACCGGAGGGTTCTTTTTTCCGCGAGTTTCTGCTGGACGAAGCCGTGAAGGGCATTGACGCCTTGGGCAGGGACAACGCGCAACAGCTGTTAAGCCGGTTCGGCATGGGTGAGGCGCGCGTGCCGTTGCTGTTGCCGGGGAACTTTTTTCCCAAACAGGTCAAGCTTTCGCCGAACGTCACAAACGAAGACCGAGCCACGGTGCGCAGCGTGACCAAGCTTTTGAACTTTTTGCTCCGAGGCTCGCGGTCGGACCAGTCTCCGCAGGAACAAGACCCGGCTAGGGCGCTTCGTGAGCTAGGACCGCTGTTACTACCGGTCGCGACCGAGGTTCTCCCCGAGCTCGTCGCGAGGCTAAACTCGCGCGTCGCGGCGAGGACCATAAGAGAGGTGTTCGCGGAGGAGGACTTGGTACAAGCGAGCAATTAGTCACAACATTTTGCAGTGAGGGGGGGACCGCGTTTAGCTGACCGGTCCGGAATGTATTTTAGTAACGCTCGTATGTCCTGTCCTTCCTGTCCTCTGTCGTGTCCTTCCTGTTCTCCCGTTCTCTTTGTCCTCTTCCTCGCTTGCAAAACCGGATTCGACAGTCGACAGTCGATTTACGAGTGAAAACTTGAAACGTCGTAAATTCCAATTTTTGCGTACCTTCCCCAACGTCTCGGAAGCGCCTCTCCCGACTCCCTTCGCAGAGGGAGGCGCGCGTCCGCTGGATCGGCCGCACATGCCCCCCACGAAACGCGCTACTTGGGACGACATCAGCAAAGTCGACAAAGTGTTGGAGAAAGACAAACGCTTCGACTGGCTCGCTGGTGCGCACCGCGCTCGCGTCGTTTCTTGGCACATCACGGCACATTTGGCAACGTCAACGGAAAAACTTTCCCCGTGTGGTGTTTCTTTCGCCCGACCCTCCAAGAGCGTGGTCGTCGCACCGACGTACCCACCGGCGCTGACCCCTCCCACGTCTCCCCACGTCGTCTCGACTCGCTTAAACAGACTGTCGCTTCGGTGGTGAAGGTTGCGAAGTGCGAAGTGCGTCCCCTGTTCCCGAACGCATTTCCCAGATGTTGAAACCACCCTTGCCGTTTACGAGACGAGATTCAGCAACGCGCCCTTCGCCCGGTCCACGACGTGCCACGGCGCGCCGCGCGTGTGCTGTTTCCGCCAAGCTTTCCTGACCGTCATCTCACTCTTTTCTTTGCAAACGCAGGCGACCCACCCCCCCCCACGCCCCCCCAGAGTCGCAACATGAAGGACAAGCGCAGGGACGAGATCACGTTTGTGGAGGCCCGGACGAGCTCGTCGTCTCGGCCCCCATCAAAAGACGCGACGAACGACAGAAAACAAATCGACACCAAGCCTAGGTCCGGTATGGGGTCCATGTTACTCAGCGTGGAACGGAGGGACAGCGAGTCGGGGCCGAGGGTGTCCGGGAAGGCCATGGAGATCATGGAGCGCAAGAAAGCGAGGGAAGAAGCTGCTGCTCGAAAGCGAGCCGAAAAGATGGAAGAAGCCGCGCGAGCCAAGGCGGACGCGGCGCAGTTGAAATCACGAGCGCTCGCAGATAGACGCGCGGAGACAGACGCAGCCGCTGTGACCGCGGCCGCCGCCGCCGCGCAACGACAGCGAGACGCGGACAGAGCCGCGGCGGACAAGGACGCCGCCGACAGAGCGGCCGCCGCAAAGGCTGCGGAAAAGGAAGCGGCCGCCCGCTCGCTCGCCGCTAAGCGCGCGGCGGATGAACGCGCAGCCGCAAACAAGGCGGCCGAGAAGGAAGCTGTCGAGCGCGCTGCCGCCGCCAAGCGAGCCGACGCTGACCGGGCCGCCGCCGACAAGGCTGCGGCGCAGCGTGCGGCGAAGGAAGCTGCGACCGCAGCTGCTGAGGCCAAGCGAGCTGACGCTGACCGCGCCGCCGCCGACAAGGCTGCGGCAAAGGAAGCCGCGACCGCAGCTGCTGCCGCCAGGCGAGCTGACGCTGACCGCGCCGCCCGCGCTCTGGCTGCGGAAAGAGCGTCTGCGAAGGATGCCGCCGACCGCGCCGCCGCTGCTCTGGCTGCGGAAAGAGCGGCTACAAAGGAGAGCGATGCCCGAGCCGCTGAGAAGAGATCCGCCATGAACGCTGCCGCCGCGGAGAAGGCCAGCGCCGAGAAGGCTGCTGCTGCGAGAATCGCGCGCGCCGCCGCCGAGAAGGCCACGGCTGAGCGCGCGGCGCAGAAGGAGATCGCGGATGCGGAAGCTGATGCGGCGAAAGCCGCGCGTTCAGCAGCCGCCGACGAAGCAAAAGCTGCGCATGAAGCGCAGCGCGCTGCGGAGGCGAAACAAGCCGCTGCTGCGAAGATTGTGTCAGATGCGGAAGCTGCTGTCGCGAAAACTGCGCGTTTAGCAGCCGCGGATGAAGCGTTTGCGGCGCGTGAAGCGCGGCGCGCCTTGGATCGCGCCGCAGAGGCGAAACAAAACGCAGAGGCAAAGATTGTTTCGGACGCTTTACGGGCGACGCGCGCCGCTGAAAAGACAAAGCGTCGCGCCGAAAACGCCGCCCGCGTCGCGGCGCTGGGTCCTATTCCCGACCAGCCGTTAACAAGGCGGTCGCCCAACCCGACCGGCGTGAGTTTGACCTTCGACGTCGCCACCGATCCGATTGCAAAGAAAAGAGACCCGGAGGGGTTCAAAACCCGCTGGGTCGCCGCCAAAGCGGAGGTACGCGTGTACCGGCTTTCCCAAATCCCGGCCTCCCGTACGTTCCCATACTCGTACCAGAAGGGCGCATTACCTCTGCGGATTGTCCGCCCGTAATTACTCACTGACATGGCCCGAAAGACTGACCCTTTGTTTTACCCATCGCAGGAGGAGGAGGCGAAGGAGCGGCAAAAAACCGAGTTCGGGTTTGCGCTTTCGCGGTCGCAATCCGGGTTCCGGTTTTCCCTGGATTTCAAGAAACTCCTCGCCGCGATTCCGCGGTCCAAGCGACGAGCCAAGGGCGACGCCGTGTTCGCCAAGCCGGAGAAGCCTCCCTCTGGCAGGAAGTCGCGCGCGCTTCAGGTGGCAGATGAGCGCGAGCAGGCGGTTGTTAAGTCCCTCGCGATCGCGGAGACGCTGCGGATCCAGATGGCGGACAAGGACGAGGAGCTCGGAGAGACCACAAAGGCGCTGGCGGCGGCGGAAACGGAGTCGCGCGCGTACGTTCGGAAACTAACCGTGGTGGTTGAGGAGGTTGCGGTTTGGCGAACGAAGTACGAACAGCTCGAACAGAAGCTCGCGGTTGTGTCTCGAACGCTCGCGGAGGAGGAACGAAACCTCGCGACCGCGCGGAAACACGGCGACAAAAAAGACGTCGAGCTCGTCGCCGCGACGCGCAAACTGGTTTCCGCCGCGGAAGACGTGAAGCTCTGGAAAACCAAAGCGGAAGCGGTGGAGTTCAAGCTCGGTGAGGCGGTGGCGCAGCTGGCGCAGTTGGCGGAGGAACTCGCAGCGAGCGAGAAGAAACGCAAGGCGCTGGAGCGTGACCTCGAGGTTTCAAAAGGCAAATCCGTGAAAGCCGCGGAGGCGGCGGGAATCAAGCTCACCACCACGCAGGAGGAGGTCACGGCTTGGAAACTGAGGGCGGAGACGCTTGACATGCGGCTGTCCGTTTCATTGGCCAAACACGAGGAAACCGAAACCGCCCGGCAAGCTTTGGTTGGGGAGTGTGACAAGTCAAAACAAGGCGAAACAAGCGCGCGGCAATCGCTAGCCGCCGCGCTGGCGTCGCTCAAAGCGTCAACCGACGCGGCTACGAAACTCCGCGAAAGCGAAAGCGGCCTAACCGCCGCGGTGGAGCAGCACGCGTGTGACTTGAACATGGCGCGAGTTGGTTTGGAGAAAATGCGCGTTGACCGGGACGAGGAACGGACAAAGGCCAAGGAGGCGCGGGTGCAGAACGGCGTGCTCCGCATGCGTCTCGCCGTGAAAACCTCCGCCACGGACGTAAGCGGGGACGAAATAACCGCCCTGACAACCAAAATCGACGTCCTTGAGACAACGCAGCTGGAGCGCGCCGCGGAGGAGGTGCGGAAACTCGCTGCGCTTGAAAACGCAAGGGACGAAGCCACCGCGTCGGTGGAGTTGCTGCATACGAAGCTGGCTGAACAAGACGCGGAGTTCAAGCAGACGCTGGAACTGCGGGTGGGTAGAATCACAGCGCTGGAACTTCGAAACGCGAGCCTGGCAGAGGAGCTTGAGGGTGAAAAGTTTAAGTCGCTGAAAGTCATGTCCGAAAACAAGGAACAAACGCGCACGTTGATCATCAAGGAAACCGAGATTCGCGAAACCAAGGTCCGGGAGGTCCTGAAACAAACGCACTTAGTCGAGATTAACAAATTAGTGGATACGCACACCAAGCAGTTGGAAGACAACACGTCGCAAAACGCGTCGGCGCTCGCGGACGCGTACAAACTCAGGGACGAAGTCGAGAAGGAGCTTTTGGAGGAACAAGGTAACGCAAAGCGGGCGAAAGCCACCGCCGCCGCCGCGTTCGCGGAGGCGCGCAAAAAAATTACCGCTGGGGAGGAGGAGATTGCGCGCTTGGAAGCCCTCATCGTGTCTGATCGGGAGTCGCGAACCGTGGAAAAAGCGCAGGTACGTATTGCATTTCACCAAATCCAACGTCTGTTTGCCCATACAAGATTGACACTTTTTTTTTACTATCGCAGTACGACCGCACCTCGGATTCCGCCGCCAAAGCGCTCGTCGCGCTGAAGGAAGAAATGGCTTTGTTGAATTCTTCGTTTGACACCGAGCGGGACGAACGAAGGGGCGACCGCGTTGCGGCGGATGAAAAGCTCGCCGGGGTTGTTGAAACCGCGGTTTCCGAGCAATCGGCGCTTCGAGAAGCGCTGCGCAAGGAACGCAAGGCGCGGGAGGGCGAAAAGGAGGAATCGGCGTCGGCGTTGAAACAACTCGCCGCGGACGTGGATACGAAAACCGACGCGATTGTGTCGTTGCAAGAGCAACTCGAGTACGTACGTGAGGAGCTTGAATCCAAGGCGCAACGCGTGCAATCGGAAATGTCCCTCACCGAGCTCGCCTCACGGGAGGAGAAGCAGGCTCTGCAGACGCAGCTCGCCCTCGAGAAACAGCTTCGGCTTGAGGAGATGGAAACGCTCAACGAAAAGCTCAGCGCCGCGAAAGTCGCGGCTGGCGCGTCCGAGTCAAAGCTGCAAGCCGCGCTGGACGCGGAGAAGAAAGCGCGCGCCGCTGAACTGACTGTTTTTGAAAAGAAAACCGTCGCCGCGAAGAAGGAGTACTCTTTGCAAATCACGAAACTGGAGAAGAGCATCACGGTCGAGCAAACCACGAAACGGAAGGAAATCGAAAAGCTGGCGAAAAGCAAAAACGCCACGGAGGACTCTTTGAAGAAGTTCAACGAAGACGCCGCGCGGTTGGAAGCGCTCCTCGCCGCTGAAAAGGAACTCCGGAGAGCCGAGCAAACACAGTTCGACAACGACGCCATCGCCGCGAAATCGCTCGCGGACGCGGCGCACGCGGAAATCAACGCCGCGCTCGTCGCGGAGCGCGCGAGTAAAAAGAATGACCTCGACGCCGCGCGCGAGGCGAAGGAAGCGCAGCTCGCGGCGCACCGCGAGCAAATGCGAACGCTCGAGCAGAAATTGGCCGGCGTCACGCAGAAAGTGAAGACGGAAGCGCACCGGGCGAACGAAGCCGTCGCCGCGGCGCTGGACGCGGCGAACGCGGACAAAACCAAACTTGAGCTGACGCTTCAAAAGGCTAAGGATGCTTTGAAAAGCCAAATCGTGCGGTCCATGGCGACAGTGACGGATCTGGAGGGTAAACACGCGGCTGAGCGCGAAGCTCTTGAGCTTAAAATCGAAGAAGCGGTTGCGCAGACCAAGGTGACTTCGGTTAAAATCGAAACCTTGACCCAGGAGCGCCAAGTGCTGGAAGTGTCTCTCCGGGAAACCACGGAGAAACGCGCGACGGACAAACGGCAGATGGCGACGGAGTCTGCCGGACTGGAGCAGACGCTTCTTGGTGAAATCGCCACGCTCACCGAGAAACTCGCGGAGGCGACGGTCGAGCTCAGCGCGCGCGAGCGGTCGAGTCAAGTTTTGGAATCGCAACTCAACGATTCCTCGAAACTGGCGGACGAACTGGAACTGGCGCGTTTGGCGCTTGAGAAGCTTGAGCTGGAGAAGACGGATTTGCGTAACAAAATCTCCACGGCGGAACGAGCCGCGGTCGCGGCGACCAACGACGCGACCTCCAGGATTGCGGAGATCCAATCTGCGCTCGATGCGGAGCGCAAGGGCGCAAAGAAGCTGGACGACTCCACCAAAAAGACCCTCGCCGAACTCGACGACGCCAAGAAACAGCTCGGGGATGCGAAGCACGCGCTCGGGGACGCCAAGAAAGCGGCTGAGAAAAGCACCGAGACGCACTTGCTCGCCACCAAGAAACACGAAACCGCGTTCGAGGAGAAGTTGGTCATGACAAAAGCGGAACTCAACAAGGAACGAGACGACGTCGCCGCGAAGCTCGGCGTGATGACCGCGCGCGTCGCGGGGCTGGAGGCCAACATCGACGAGCTGACCAAAAAGCTTACCGACGCCGAGAAGGCCGCCGCCGCCGCAGCCGAGACCAAGCTGCAAGCGTCTTCGGGTGCGGCGCAGGCTAGCCGTGCGGAGCTGGACGACGCGAACGCGAACCTGGCGAAGGCCAAGGAGGCTTTGAAGGCGCAAATCGTTCGATCCGCTGAGGCGGCGAAGGCGGATGTTGAAGCCACGAAGAAGGCTGTGGCGAAGGCGGATGCTGAAGCCAAGAAGAAAACCGAGGCTGAGGCCAAGGAGGCTTTGCAGGCGCAAATCAAGAAAGCCACGGATTTGGCGAAGGCTAAGACCAAGGTTGAGTCGGAACTGGATACGCTGGCCGAGCTACGCGACAAGGTTGTTTCCGAGCGCGATTCCCTGAAACTATCCCTGGAAGCGCTTAGGGTAGAGATGCGCGTGGTGACGGAAAGCCTGACCACGACGCAAACCAAGCTCATTACGGTCACCACGACAAGCGACGAGTCGACGAAGAAACAAGACTCGCTCGCAACGCGCGCAGCTGAGCTGGAGGCGCAGATTGAAGAGCTCAGCAGCGCGTTGGCCGCCGCGAAAACCGACGCGGAAGCCGCGAAGAACGCGCTCTCGATTCTGGTCGCCGAAGCCGCGGAGAACGCGCGACTCGCCGCCGAAGCGGAAGAAGAGGACAACGGAATCATCTCCGCGGCGGAGTTCGAGGGGGTCAGGGAAAAGAAATTGCTGGGCAGCCAAATCGACGAGCTCACCCAAAAACTCACCGCCGCTGGGGAGGCCGCCGCCGCCGCCGCCGAGAAGGCGCGCACCGACGCGGAGACCAAGCTCGCTGCGAAGACCGCGGAGGTTGCGGATCTCGAGCGCGAAGCTGGGGAGAAAGCAAAGCTTCAAGCGGAAGCGGTTGAACAAGCTAGCCGCGCGGAGCTGTATGACGCCAACGCGACGCTGGCGAAGGCCAAGGAGGCTTTGAAGGCGCAAATCGTTCGATCCGCTGAAGCGGCGAAGGCGGATTTAGAGACCAAGAAACAAACCGAGGCGGACATGCAAACCCTCGCCGCGGAGCGCGACTCGTTGAAATCATCCATGGAGGTGCTCCGGGTTGAGATGCTCGCGGTCACGGAACGTCTGACAGTGACGCACACCGAGCTCATCGACGTCACGGCGGAGCGCGAAGACTCGCAGTCGCGGTACGACTCGCTCAGCACGCGCGCCGCCGGCCTGGAGGCGCAGATCGAGGAACTCAGCACCGCGTTGACTCTGGCGGAGGAGCAGGCGGGTGCTTTGGAAGCCGAGAAGGCTGAAACCGAAGCGGCGAGGGCCGGAAAAACCTTGGGGGGGGCGATTGACGACGCCGCCCTCACGGACGACGACGACGCCGTCGAGGAAATCGACGACGTCCCGATTGAGGGTCCCACTGAAACCGTCGCCGTCGCAATCGCGACGCGCGACTTTTCGTCGCAGCACGAAACCGACGAGTTGTTCAACCACCGCGCTGAGTTACAGCAAATCCGAGGCCAGATGTCCGTTCTCACCGCGCGGTTACTGGACCTGAACAAGCCGATTGGCGTCACGGAGGATGACGTCGCGGCAAACGACGCGGCGCGAATGCGTTTCGGCGACGGCGACGGGCCGATGTCGTTGCGGCGAATCACGGAGGAGTGGACTGATTTGAGCGTAGAGGAACAAATGAACACGTCGAGTTCCACGGACATGGCCGTGGATCACAAACCAGCCGCGGACGCGCTGCGGCTTCGGTGCCAGGTTTTGGTGGCGAAAGGCAAAGCCGCGCGCACGCGAATCGCCGCGCTTGAGTCCGAGCTCGCCATCGCGACGAACGACAGGGAAGCGATGGACCAGTGGGCGCGTGCGATGCAGCGCAGGGCGGTGGGGGCGGACGAGGCGCGGGTCAGCACGATGGAGGAGGTACGGCCTTGCGCGTTTCCCAAATCCAGGCACACGTCATTGCCGATTGTCCGCCCGTAATTACGTAACACGCGCGGCCCGAAAGACGTCTCACCTTTTCTTTTACCCTCACAGCTGCGGGACGTCAAGTTCCGAACGCGCGCCATTCGCATGGGCAAGAACACGCCGTTCGAATCCGAAGCGAAAGAAAACAGGGACTTGGTCCGCACCGCGATGCGGATAGAAGAACTTTCCGATCAAGTCGTCGAGGTGACGGAGTTTTTCCAGATGAACAAGCTCCGGCTAGAGGACGTGACGCGCGAGCGCGATCAGCTCGCGGCGTACAAACGGGCGGCGGAATCTCGGCGGGAAATTAGTAAAAACTGGAACGACCTGTTGTCGCCGAAGGGCGTTTTGGATCGCGCGGGTATGCGCATGGCGATCAGCGAAGTCGTGGACCTTACGGGCCTCACGCCGACGAAGGGTGACCCGGATTACGACGCCCTGGACGTCAGCGGCTCGGACGCCGCCCTCGCGATTGAAGCGGCGGCGGGCGAATCCGTGGAAACTGCGATGAACGCCACGGTGAGTGAGTTGGCGACGACGACTGCGTTCGCGACGACTGAACGTTACGTTACGTCCGAGTTGGTAACGTCTGAGTTGGTAACGTCCGAGTCGGTAACGTCTGAGTTCGCGACGTCTGAAACCTCAGAGGGAGCGAGTGAAACCTCAGAAACGGTGACGGAACGAGTGGAGAGGAAACAGAAACGCCAGGCTGACTTTTCCATTCTTCAGTTCCTGGGGTTCACGTCCGCGCCGGAGGAAACGCCTGAGAACTCGGTGGTGCTTGAGGAGAATTCAGTGGTGCTTGACGAGAACGCCGAGACGAACACCGAACTCACAGAACTACGAACACTGAACTCGGAGAACTCGGAAACCACCACCAACACCGAGGTTGACGAAAACTCGGAAACCACTACCACCACGACTACTAACACGAAGATGGCGACGTTTGAGTCTTCATCCGTGGTCGTGAGTGCGTCGGCGGAGTCTGTGTCGTCCGTCGTGGCGGAGGGCGGCACGGTTGTGGAGGGCACGACAGACCGGGCAGAGGCAGCGACCACGGCGGCTGAGGCCGTGGAGGGCACGGGAACGCCCGATGAGGTCACCGAGACGAAGAAAGCGACGACGAAAGGGTTCGCCAGCCTCGGCGCCGCGATTGACAAGCACGGCGGCGATTCCGATTCGGATTCTGACGACGGCGAAGAGGCTGTGATGGTACGCACATCGGTGATGACCACCGCTACTGCGTTGCAAACGCAGCGCACCGAAAAAGAAACGACGACCGAGGAGAGCGAAGTGACAACGAGCACGGAAAACGTGGAGGTTGAGGAGACTTCCGAGGAAATCGTCACCACCACCACGACCACGAAAACAATCACTACCACCACGATTGTCAATTCAGATGGCGAGGAGGAGGAACTCGTCGAGGAACTTACCGTGGTCACGGATGAGAACGGCAACGTGCTGAATGAAACAAGCGTGGTGATTGAGGAATCGGCGGTTGTCGAGGAAGAAAAACAAGGCGAAGGCGGGTCGTTTTGGTCGCGCGTGAACGACAAGCCGGAGAAGTCCCCGGATTCGGATTCGGATTAGGTTAGGTAGAGGGATGAGGTATACATGGTGAGCGCGTGGATAATTGTACAGTAAGCTATTTGAGATATCCAAGAACCGCGAGTGTGCGTCTCCGAGAGTGTCAGGGATTCGGTAGAAACCAGTTGGAGGGATTTTGTTTTCGGAGTTTCCGTCGTCCACTGACGCTTTCTTGGAGGCCTCGAAGCACAACGACGCGCACACGACACCCTCCACGTTGTTTTCCAACGCGAAGCTTGGTATGGAAACTCGCGCACGCAAGAGAAATCGCGAACGCCGCGATGCTACCGCGGCTAACGCTGGCGAGGCCATCCCCGGCCTCAACGACATCGTCGTCACGCACATTCTCAAATCTGAGTATTTCGACGACCCCGCAGATCTCGCACGGCTCCCAGCGGTGAGCCACGCGATGCGCGACACGATGTCAGGAGCGGGGCTTCGGTTTGAGGAGCTTAGTGAATATGCAGCTGTAGAGGTCGGATGTTTAAGCGCGGTGCAGCGCCTGGACCGGGGAGGTCGCCTGTGGAATCGAGAATACCTTTGTCAGGCAGCGGCGAGGAGCGGACAGCTCGAAGAGTTGAAGGTGTTGCGCACGGACGGCTGGCCGTGGGACGATGGGACGTGCTCGGCGGCGGCGAGAGGCGGACACCTCGAGGTGCTGCAGTGGGCGCGTTCGAACGGCTGTCCGTGGGACCTGTGGACGTGCGCGAGCGCGGCGAAGGGCGGGCACCTCCAGGTGCTGCAGTGGTTGCACGCGAACGGCTGCCCGTTGAGCGAGTGGACGTGCTCGGAGGCGGCAAGGGGCGGGCACCTCGAGGTGCTTCAGTGGGCGCACGAGAACGGCTGCCCGTGGGACGAGAGGACGTGCGCGGCGGCGGCGCACGACGGGAACCTCGAGATGTTGCAGTGGCTACGCGCGAACGGATGCCCGTGGGCCGCAAACACGTGCTGGGCGGCGGCGATTGGCGGGCACCTCGAGGTGCTGCAGTGGGCGCGCGCAAACGGGTGCCCGTGGGACACAAACACGTGCAGGTGTGCAGCGGCTGGAGACAACCTCAAGGTTCTGAAGTGGTTGCGCGCGAACGGCTGCCCGTGGGACATGAACACGCGCGATGCTGCGAGAGGACAGATACTGGAGTGGGCGGTGGCGAACGGCGTACCCGAATAGTGCGAACAAGTTTCGCGGCGATTTGAAAAATCCCTACTTACGCTGTTCCGTACCTCTCCCTGAACAGCTGCACGACTTTTTCCACATCTGCATCCAGCGCGGCTCCAATGGATATGTCAGCAGTACATTTTGTACAGCTTGTGTCTGGTGAGAGTCTCGTTGACAAAGTCATAGAGAGAGTATAACTCTTCGGTCCATTCGTTGAGATTTCGTTCCGACGTTTCGAGAGAGATGAAAAAATTCCATCTGCCATTCGAAGGCGCGCGCGTGGCGATGTCCCCCTGGCGCGCGCCTGCCCGGCTGGGTTGGGCGTGGGTGTTACTCGCTGCGTGTGCGCTCGCGTTTCTTCCCGCCGCGGACGGTGTCGCGCCCGCGTTCGTTGCGTCGCGAGGCGTCGCCTTCCCCAACATCCCCACCAAGCTCATCGGTCCGTCCTACGCCACGCTCAGGGTGCAACTCGACTCTCCCGGCGTGGTGTACTACCTCGCCACTCCCCAGGACGACGCGGGCGCGGTTACCGACCCGCTGGACGACAGCCCACACGTCGCAGTTACGGACGCAAGCACGAACGAGCGCAGAGCAGCGCCTTTGCCCGAGGAGGTCCGGGACGGCGCGGTGGCGTTCATCAACGCCACCGATGCGGATGCGTCAAACGACGCCAACGACACGTCCGCGTTCGGGTACGCCGCGCTCGTGGCAGGCGCACTGGACGTCCCAGTTGCGGACACGATATACACCGTGAACTTAACAAACCTGAATCCGCAAAACTCGAACCACGTGTGGGTGGTCACCGAGTCTTTAAATGGAACGCTTCAACGCGGTGTCGCACTGTTACCTTTTTACACAAAAAAACTGCCACCGGCGTTTGCCGAGATCGTCGGCGCCGGCAAGACGAAAACACAAACGCCGTTTATAAAAACAGGACCCACGTCCATGACCTTGGTCAGTTTACTTCTGGAACCCGGGGTTGTGTACCTCGCCGTGCAGCCAAGCCATGACCAGGCGCCTTCGTCAGCGCAAGTTAAGGGTAAATGCGAAAGTTTCGAAGACATGACGTGTTTCAAACCGTTTCCATCTTCGAACGTTGCATACAAAGTGCCGGTCGGGTGTCCCGTTTTTAATTTAACGCAAGCCACTTCATACGCCGCGTACGCGGTGGTGGAGGGTTTGGGTTTGCAGTTCCACACCTTCGGTGACGCGCCTTTGTCTGAAACGCCGTTCGTGTGGCACTTCATCACCCCCGACGCTGTCGTGCCGCGAGGTTCGGTGAGCGTCGGTACCGTGACTAGCGCTGGATTTACAATCTCTGTCACTTCAAGCAAAAACGGCATCGCACGATACGTCGTGGTACGCGCGGGATCGTCGGCGTCGCCGGAGTTGACGTCGCCGTCGTTCGAGGAGGTGTTGCACGGCACCGGTTACGGTGGGGAAACGCCGTTGGAGGCGGGTTTCATTACCGTCGACGGAGTGAACGGCAACGTCACGGGGTCGGACGCGGAAACCGGCTCTTTGGACGCGGCGAGCGGATCGGTTACGATTGCTTCCTTAACAACGCAAACCGAGTACGACGTCTTCGTCGTGTTCACCGACCGCGGGAGCTTTTACCTCACCGCGCTGCTCGGGTCGGTGGTGAACGTTTTGGATCCGGAATTCGAGGCAACGCGCGCTGAAGCTGCGGCGCCGCGGAACGTCAACGCCACGGTGTTGAGCGTGCTTGGGGTGGTGACAACGTAGGGTAGATTTAGAGAGGATAGGGAAGAAGACTGGCGGCTAGCGTCACAAGCGTTGAAGAAAATGTATTGCGTTTGAAAGAATTCTCTAATTGTCCAAGCCGAAGTAGCCGCGAATGATAAACGGCTCCTGTTCGATCTCGGGCTCGAGCTTGATCTCGGGCTGACCCGCGCGTGCCGCCTTACACCCGTGCAGCTGCCTTTCTACTTGCCGCGGAGGCAGCCCTTGCACTCCGCGCACCTGCATTTCACCTTGCCGTGGGGACAAGGGGTGCACCACACGCAGTTGTGTTTCACCTTGCCGTGAGGGCACGGGTTGCACTCCGCGCAGTCATATTTCCGCCTCCCCAGTGGTCTTTAAGTCTGCCGTGAGGGCAGGGGTTGCACTCCCCGCACTTGCTTTTCACCTTCCCGCCGTGGGGGCAAGGGTTGCACTCCGCACACCTGCTTTTCACCCTGAAGTGGGGGCAGGGGGTGCACGCCGCGCAGTTGCGTTTCAGCTTGCCGTGAGGGCAGCGGCTGCAGTCCGTGCAGTTGACTTTCCGCTTGCCGTGGGGGCAGGCGTTGCAGTCCACGCACTTGCTTTTATGCCTCCAGTGCGGGCAGAGGTTGCAGTCCGCGCAGTTGTTTTTCACCTTCCAGTGAGGGCAAGGGGTGCACTGCGCGCAGTGGTATTCCACCTTGCCGTGGGGACACGGGTTACACTCCTTGCACAAATGTTTCTCCTTCCCGTGCGAGCACCGTTTCCTTGCCATCACTCCCAGTCGGTCACACGTGGCGCGCGCGACGACGTGTGCGCGTTCACGCGAAGATAAGAGTCGTGTCGATAAGGTCAGCTTTGGTTTTCGTTGGAACCGAGAATCCTCTAATCGTCTTTTCCCAAAAACTCTTCTCAGTACCTCGTTACCCCTGACACGCGTCATGGAGTGGACCACCATCGAGTCCGACCCTGGGGTGTTCACCGAGCTCATCGAGACGATGGGGGTTACGGGCGTCCATGTGGAGGAGCTGTACTCGCTGGACGAAGAAACGCTGGAAGCCATGGCGTACGTACATCGAACGAAGATCTCGCTGCCCGATTTGTCGGACCCGACGAGGACGCGGCCATCACTCATCTGTCACCGGACCCGTGACTGACCATACGCTACTTCTCTGACGACACCACCAATCCGGACACCCTGTCTTCTATACCCTCACAGTCCCGTGTACGGTTTGATTTTCCTGTTCAAGTACAACGCCGGCGAGGCTCCTTCCGCGCCGGTGAGCGACGACGTGAACGGCAACGGCGTTTTCTTCGCCAGCCAGGTGATCCAAAACGCATGCGCGACACAAGCCATTCTCAGCATCCTGATGAACTGCCCCGATACCGTCGCCCTGGGGGATACGCTTTCCAACCTGAAAGGCTTCACCGAGGACTTCGACGCGGATTTGAAGGGCATGGCGATTGGCAACAGCGAAACGATTAGGGACGCGCACAACTCGTTTGCGCGCCCGGAGCCCATCGTAGCGGAGAACTCAGCGCCGAGTAAAGACGACGAAGCGTTTCACTTCGTGGCGTACGTCCCGGTGAACGGGAGGTTGTTTGAGTTGGATGGGCTGAAACGAGGTCCGATTGATCACGGGGAAATTGGAGATACCTCAACTTGGTTGGACAAAGTCTGTCCCGTGATTCGCGCGCGCATCGAAAAGTATGCCGCGAGCGAAATTCGGTTCAACTTGATGGCGCTCGTTCGGAACAAAAAAGACGTGTTGCTCGAGAAAATCGCAAACGCACAACGCGCCAACCAAAGCACGGACGAGTTGCAAAACCACCTCACCAACGAAACCGAGCGCCAGCAAACCTGGAGGGACGAAAACATCCGACGACGGCACAACTACATCCCGTTCATGTTCAACGCCCTCACGGTGCTGGCGGAACAAAACAAGCTGGACGCGCTTCTCGAAAAGACAAAGAGGTGATTGGTGACCTTGTTTTATTTTTTTCATCCGTAAGCCTTGTGAGTTCCTTCACGTCAAGCCTTCGAGTCTTCATTCTATTCCAAAACTAGTCTATCGACCACCGATCGATCCACCGTTGGCGGTCTCGCGCGCGCGGGGTTCGGCGTTGGATTCTGTAAACGCAACGCAACGCCCGAGGTTGGGCCGGTGTATTTTGATACCACAGAGGTGACGCCTTGGACCTGACTACCTGCGGAGACAGCGCGCCCGGGCGGTCGTCGCGGTCCGTTTGGAGCGCCCGGTGGTTGCGGCGCGAATTTCGGAACCGCCGATTTCGGCGCCGCGGGCGGTTGCGGCGTGAACTTTGTTTCCGTCGGTTTTTGATTTGACGGAAAGCGCGCGACGCCGAGTTCGCGCTTCGCGTCTTTGTTTATCTCCGTCTCTGATTCACGACTCACCGAAAAGTCCCTAAACGCTTCCAAACCCCCCTCCACGTCGTTTCTTTCGTTGCCCGACGCGTCGAACCTGGAAAACGTCTCCGCCATTTCTATTTTCCACCGCCGCAGCTGCGTTAAAATGTCCTCCTCCCGCGCGTCGTCGGTTGCGTCGTTCGCCTGATTCGATTTCTGGTTGTCGTCCACGCCGCGTTTCCGCCGCAAAAGCACCGACGCCGGGTTCCCAACCACGATTCCAGCGCCCATGGTCAACGCGCTCGCGGTGCCTGTACCGTCGTCGTCCGAATCCGAGTTTTTTTGGAAATGGTCTCCCCGTTCCACCAAGCCGGCTCTCGTTTCTTTCTGTTTATTTTTCCGCCAGAACAGCGAATCCAGCCGCGTTTCGGTTTCGAACTCCCGAGCCGTCGTGCCCGGTCTGCTTTGTCCCCCGCCCCCCGAGCCCCACGACGCTCCCGTGCCAGAGAGCTCCCTGGAACCGGGCCGGTCACCGAAGGAAGCCGCCGTTCCCGGTCGCGACGCGCTCCTCGTCGCGGACCAGGACATCGCGGTGCTCGGCCTCGAGCCGTTTTGACTCCCGCCCGCGCTGCTCGCCGCGCCGCTCACCGACCCGAAGCTCCCCCACGACTGCAACGACGACGCCGCCGCGGTGCCAGGCCGCGAGATGGAGTTTGAGCTCGATTTGTGCCCGTCAATACGCGCCGTTCCCGGCCGCGACGCGTTACCACCGCCGCTTCCGCTCGCCAAAGTCCCGCGAACCGACGCGCCTAAGGAGTTCGCGCGTGTTAAAGACCGCGCCGTTCCCGGTCGAGACACGTGAGGTTTTCTGGTCGGCGGACGGCCCGTATCCGTGCCCGTTTTCACGTCACCGTCGTCATCGTCGCCAACCAAAAGCCCCCCCAACATATCTTCCACCAGCGTAACCGAAAGCTCGCCCGTGGTTTCGTTTCGCGCGGTGACCGCGTCCGGGTCGTCGATCCCAACCGCCGCGTACTTAATCCCCTCCGTGACGATATCGAGCTCCTGGTACCGCGCGGCCGCGGCGGCGGCGGCGGCGGCTTTCTTGAGGGAAGGTCTTGAGTTATTACCCTCCGCGTTTCTCTTCGGTTTCTTCGCGGGCGACTTTTCGTATTCCGCGGGTTCGTCAATCGTTTCGGGTTGGCGCGCGCGCGCTGCGTCCGTTTTCGTCGCCGTCGTTTCGGTTTCGCCGTCACTTTCGCTGTCCCCGCTTTCGCTTTCTGTCACCGCCACTCGGTCACTTTCCGTGACCGGTCGATCGTCCAGCACCAGCAGCCGCTTCACCGCGCAACACACCTTGTTCCGGTAGCCCATCGTTCTCGCAAGCGGGTTCCCCTCCAGGGATAACTCGGTGAGGCACGGACACATGTTCAAGTACTCGGGCGCGTTGCTGTCCGCCACGCGGTTGCCTTCCAGGTCCAGGGTTGTTAAGAAATCGAGCTCCGAAAGCGGGGAGACATCGGTGACGTCGTTGAAGCTCAAATACGCCTCCGTGAGGCTCACCAGGGACGCGATGCCGGAAAGGTCCCGCAGCTCGCTTCGCGATAGCCAAAGCACTTTCATTTGCTGGAACGTAGACCCGAAGGCGCGCATCGTGGGGACGATGGATGCGTTCATCCTCGCCTCGGCCAGCCCGGGCATCAGCCGTCCCACGGAACTCAAATCCTCCTCCACCGCGTCCGCGCGCATTTCAATGAACGTGTGCGCGTGCAGGTTGTGTAACTCACACCCCGCAAGCGACGAGAGGTGCGCTGGGGTGAAGCACGACGCGGGTGCGATATCCAGCGATGTGAAATGCGTGCCGAGGTTGGCGATGTCCAGGTCGGCGTCGTCGTCGTCGTCGTCGTTCGCGCTGGGTAACAATGCCGGCCTCGCATCGACGCCGTGCATGACATCATCCACGGGGTGGTACTCTCCGTCATCATCGTAAATCTCGTCGTCCAAGAACGTCTCTTCGTCCATGGTGGTCAACACTCCAGTTAGGCACCCCAGAAGAGATCTTCGAGTCTCCAAGCCTACGCGCGAGACACGACGACGCGACTGCCTGGAAAGACAAAGGCGCCCGACGAGCACACCCGAGACTCCGTCAAGAGTGCTGCAGTGCCGACGAACGGGAGCGCACTCCACGAGCGACCTCTCGCCCCGGCGCCGTCTGTCTCTGCCAACACTGATGAAGGTTCCCCTTTCGACACGCCTTGCGTTTTTCGGGAGGAAATTTTCTTTTCGGTCGAGCCTTTACTCGACACGAAATGATGGATGGGACGGCACCCATCAGTTCGCGACGCGCGTTCTCCCAAACACGCGATGGGCAAGACGTACGTCCAGACGATATGTTTACGAGACGGCTGTGTTGCGGAGTACGTCGCGTATCACGCGGATAGCTGGCCTGCGGTGGTGAAGTCGCTGTCTCACGTGGGAATCACGGAGTTGAAAATCTACATGTCAGGCGCCGAAAAAGGCGCCGAAGGCGCACAAACGCGCTTGGTGATGGTGATGCAAACCACCGACGGCTTCGACCCCGCGGTGGACTTTGCGAAACACACGAACTCGTCTCCCGTCGTGGCGGAGTGGGAGCGACGCATGAAGGAGTTCCAAGTTCCCGCGCCCGAGGCGTTGGGACACGAGTGGTGGACCGAAATGGAGGAAGTTTTCGACCTTTCAATGCAGTTGGAAACTGCGGATTCGCGAACGGGATACAAAGCAGCGGACGCCGCCGAGGGGATGTAACACGTCAAGTCGTTCAATCCTAAAACAATCAAAAGTATCACGCAACACTCAACTGCAGTTTGCTAGCTACCTGGTAGACTGCTCAACACTCAACACGAAACTGATACCTTGGAGGTACATACAATCGCGGGCCCAGAAAAAGATAAAGATAAAATCACCCATCTTCCAACCGAAATCATCGTCATTGTCCCGGGCCCACCCGGCGGGTCCGGGAGACCCTCGTTTGGTTCGTTCTCCCGCCCGTTGGTTCCGCGACTCCCTCTGGGGGACGGGGGGACCGGGGTGCGACTGCCACGTGTTCTGTTGCGATGTCAAACACGCGCGACGAGGTCGGTCAACCCGATGGTTCGGTCGCGTTTTTCCCGGAACCGCCGAGGGTTCAACAATGGGTCGACCCCGCGTCGCCCGATTGGTGTTTGGCGAAACACTCGGAGCGGTCGCTTTACCTGTCGGCCTTCGAACAGGTCGAAATCAAGTCCTACCCACACGTGTGGTTCGTTGGCAAGCCGGGTGTCACGAAACCTGTTCCCCGCAGGGCGGGGACCGTGCCTCCCGAAAACATTCGTTTGGCAAACGCGAACCGAGAATCCAACGAAAATAGTAACGACGACGAATGGGACGACCCGCACGACGTGGTTTTCGTGGACCATACGCGGCACTACTCTGGTTTGGCACTCGGCGACCACCTAGGGTTTCGCTTCGAAATTTGCAGTACGCTAGGCAAAGGGACCTTCGCGAAAGTGGTGAAATGTTTGGATCACAAAACCGGGCAAAGCGTCGCCGTGAAGGTCACGCGCAACGCCCGGCGGTTCAAACAACAGGTCCGGAGTGAGATTAAAATCCTGAACCTGCTAGGAAGAACACCTGGACACCACAACGTCGTTGCCCTCACCGAAACCTTCGCCTTCCGAGGACACCAGTGCTTGGTGTTCCCGGAACACGGCGTGTCACTCGCGGAGTGGCTGAGGAACGAAAATAACGATAAGAACGACGCCGGTGAAAAACAAACTCTTAAACTAAAACAATCTTCGTCGCGCGTCGTCGGCGCGTCGTCCGGGTTCACAAAGCGAGTCGGTACGCAACTGGTACAGGCGTTGCTGTTTTTGGAAAACAACGCCGTGATTCACTGCGATTTGAAGCTTGAGAATATTCTGTTGCGCCGCGCGAACGGAAACTCGAGCCAGATTGTGTTGGTCGATTTCGGAAGCGCCGTGTTTTGCGACGTACGTATTATTGTATTTCACCAAATCCCTCCCCTCCCTGCTTGCCCATATTCGTACCAGAAGGGAAAAGGAAGTGCACTACATACATCAAAAGTGCACTGTTTGCCCATACAGTAAGACTCAAGACTGACCCTTTCTTTTTATTCATCTCACAGGATCCATGCACTTCAAACAAAACCAACAACCAGTACGTCCAGTCGCGGTTTTACCGCGCGCCCGAGGTTCTGTTGGGGCTGCCGTTCACGTTTGGAATCGATTGCTGGAGCTTGGGGTGTGTGTTGTGCGAGCTGTACACAGGGCGGGTCGCGTTTTGTGGAACCGATACACGGGACCAGATTGGAAAAATTATCGAAGTGCTGGGGCCGGTGCCTGTGAAGGTTTTGAGGGTTTTGGGGGACGAAAAACGAGACGTAGTGTCTTCGGTTATGAGCAAGTCCACAACCCACACGAGATCCGTGAAGCACGGCATCTTGGACGGGTGTTGCGATGCCGACTTCGTGGACTTTTGCGAAAAGCTGCTGTCTGGTTGGTCAAGTGTCGACCGAAACAGGTTGGACGTCCGCGGCGCCGCGAAACATCCCTGGATTTCGGATTTCGGCGGCGGGTTCGCGCCCGATACGAAAGACACGACGACGACGAGTTTTTCAAACACGATGAAATCTTTCTCGTACGGGCAAACAGTCGGACGCGATCCGCATAATGGGGGGCTTCCTCCTTTTGCGCACGAAACAGGGAACAACCAGGTGCTCGGTCCACACGACGAGGTATCTCTTTTCGCGCCGAGACTAAACAAAAACGTGTCCGACCTTACCGAAATCGCGCGGCGCGACGACTTCTTCAAGTCCGTGTTGGGGGTTACGAAAAAACAGCACACCACGGATTCCATATTGAAAATTGAAAAGAAACTCGCGTCCAAGAGCCCTAAACGGGTTGATTTTGCGGTGAGACCGGCGCGGGCGGTGCGTAACGGGTACGTCGGTGGTGGTTTGATTCCACCCGGGGAGATTTCGGTTCCCACGAAAAACAAAAATGTCAGTTTCACGGCGCGCCGTTCGGGAGACGACGTACGAGTCACGGATGATGCGTATATCTCAAGAGTAACTCGGGGAGAAATACATGACGTTCAGAATGAACCCCGCACAACACCAGCAGAGATGGACCCAATCACCGCGTTGATCAAGCTGCATCCCGGGATGACCGAGGACGTCGCGCGCCGAGTCGGGGACATCAAGTCGTTACAAGCGGTGTACTCGGTTCCCACGGGGCCGCCGAGACGCGCAGTCGGTTTCGCGGCGCAGAGGTATTCGGGGGTGAACCCGCCATCGGGTGTGGCGTGGGACGGGGTCGGGTAGGGGGGTTGGGTGGCGCAGAACACGGCGCGACAGGAGCGGGGGGATGACGCAACAAGTAATAGGGAGCGCCGGGGAGAGCGACGCGGATGAAGTCGTCACGAAGTTTTTAGCAGCTTAGCAAATAGGACTGATGCACACGTTTCTTCACACTTAGGGTGCCGCCTTCCTTGGATAAGTCGTACTCGCGTCATACACGCACGCACGCCTGCGCCGTGCGGCCCGACGCGAAAGGCGCGCTTTGGTTTGGGCAACGCGACACCACGATGGCCTTCGTTCATGGCGCGACCCTCGCGATCGCGGCGAGGGTCTCGCCGCGACCTGGCGCGCGCGACGATCGCGCGCACCCGCTCCGCGCGATCGCGGAAACACCGAGGGCGTGTCGTGACGTCGCCGCGACGCTTTCGTGTGGTGGACGCGCTGGAGGAGACACGAATGTCTGTCGCATGTCGGCAAGCGCGTTGTCTTCCCGAGTGTCACCCAACATGCGTAAGGCGCGCCATCCAGGCAACGGAGCGCGACGTGGCCAAACACACAGGTGTATCAAAACAACGTTTGTGTTTGCATCTGCGACTGGGTCTGATTCATCGAACGCGTCGTCGTCGAAAACGCCCACCCCCAAAAAGCTGCGCGTCGCGATTTCCGGCGCCTCAGGGTTCGTGGGCACACGTTTAGTGGCCACTCTGTTGCACGGCGGGAACGACGTTGTCGTGTTGACCCGGGACGTTGACAAAGCGCGAAACGCGCTGCGAAACTCGTTTTCAGGCGGCACAATCGCGTTTGCGGATCCGTCCAAGTGGGCCGCTGCGATCGTGGGGTGCGACGGCGTGGTGAACCTGGCGGGCGAGCCTATCAGCACGCGGTGGAGCCCTAGGATCAAAGCGGAAATAATGGCCTCACGAATCAAAGCCACGAAAAGAATCGCGGACGCCATCGCGGCGTGTCCGGTTGCTAAACGCCCGAGTGCTTTGGTAAACGCGTCGGCGATTGGGTTTTACGGCACGTCCACTTCGAAAACCTTCGACGAAAACTCCCCCCCGGGAGGGGACTACCTGTCAAGGGTGTGCCAGGCCTGGGAAGCCCAGGCGGTTGAGTTACGTGCGACCGCACCGGCCACAAGGGTGGTGCTGTTACGCCTGGGGATCGGTACGTGTTGCATTTCCCAAATCCCAAGTCTGTTTGCCAATACAATACTGACACTTTCTTTTATTTATCTCAGTGTTGGACCGGGACGGCGGGGCGCTCGGGAAGATGTTACCCACGTTCAAGGTGTTCGCGGTAAGGGCCTTTCCCAATCACCGCGTTCCGCCTTCCTGATCACAGCCCCTACTTGACGGCCACTCATTAAAAGGAAGTGCACTACTGGTGACTCTTACCAGTACTCGCGGCTGTTACAAATACGTCACAAACGCACTGTTTGCGGAATACAAGTTACGAACATCACGACCGACTAACACTTTGTTTCTTATCGTATCAGGGCGGCCCGATGGGCGACGGCGCGCAGGTGAGAAACTTTCCCGCCCACCGCGCACCGCCTACGCGATTGCGCAAACCCCGACTGACACTTTCTTTTCACAATCTCAGTGGTTCAGCTGGATCCACCGCGAAGACGCGGTCGGTATTATTTTGGAATCCCTGGTGAATCCAGGCATTGAGGGGCCCGTTAATGTCACCTCTCCGAACCCGGTGCGCATGGCAGAGATGTGCAGCGCGCTTGGGCGGACGCTGGGGCGACCGAACTGGCTCCCGGTGCCCGACTTCGCGATTCAGGCGTTACTCGGCGAAGGCGCCACCGTGGTTCTTCAAGGCCAGAAAGTGGAACCAAGCGCCGCCCTGAAAGCGGGGTACGAGTTCAAATTCGAAAAGCTGGAGGACGCGCTGGGGGATATCTTGCGATGAGGAGAGGTGTTTTGGGTCCCCGGGGGCGTAGTCTGCTTTTTGTTGCTAATATGTTTGGAAACCTTGCCATTTTCTGCTTTTCTCGCGGGAGAAAGGTGCTGGAAATATCTAAATCTTGTCCCGTCCCGGGGCGAAACGACACATCACACGCACCTCGGCCCGGTGACCGGTTCGCAAAGCTGTTTCTCGTTTCCCGTTGACTGGGATGTCGTGCGCGAGCGCGAGCGCGAGCGCGTGTGTGGTGGCGACCGCGCGCGCGCCTTCCGCGGTCGTCGCGCCGCGAAACGCCGCGTCTCGCGGCCCTTCATCTTCGGGGCGACGCGACGCGCATGCGCCTCGGTCATCCCGCGAGCGCCGCGCGTGGGCACGCGCGTCTAGCAGCGGCGTCGACATCTCCCTGACCACAGTGCTTCCCGCGCTTCAGCCGTGGGCGGAAGCGAGGGTGCAGAAGTGCTCTGGTGCGTGGAAGAAAGCCGCGGCGCTCACAAAAAATCCCCCGATCGTGATGGTGGATCTGGTTCCCGAGAGTAAAGATGATGAAGATTCTTTGTCGGGCCACGTCGAGCGCGAGAACAATTCAAAGAAACCGAAAAAGAAAGGCCCCTTCGAAACCGAGTTCGGAGCCTTCATATATGACAAAGGGTACCGACAGCTTTTCAGGGCGCTTGGATACCCGGGCGCTGACGCAGAGGCGACGCTGGCGCTTGAGCGATTGAACATGGAGGAGAACGCGGCGTCCGACTCTGTACTTCTCGACATAAGCTGCGGCCCCGGGATCATTACCACTCGAATCGCGGCTGGTTTGGTGGGTTACAGGACGTTAATCGCGAGTGACGTTTCCGAAGCGATGACGAAAAGGGCGGCTGAGCAGTTGGACATGCTGGCGGCGACGACCACGGTGCTGAAACAGCGAGATCCTACCACGCAATCGCTTCCCCAGTTCGCGGCGGTCAGGGCGGACGTGTCGTGCCTTCCCTTCGCGGACGCATCCGTGGACGCGGTGCATTCAAGTGCCGGCGCGCACTGCTGGCCGAACCCAAACAAGGGCTTCCTAGAAATAACGCGGGTTTTGAAACCGGGCGGGACGTTCGTGGCGTCCACCGTGGTGTTGGCGGGTCCGATTCGGGAGAAATATTTGGAAAACGAAACCGTCAAGGACGGCGACGAGTATTTTCGAAAAATCTGGGACGTCAACACACCGTTCTGGGACGCGGACGCGGTGGTGCAGATGCTTGAAAACGCGGGGCTAGTGGACGTGGAGGTCGTACGGGAAGACAAGTGCTTCGTCATGCTCGCGGCGAGGAAGCGAGGGTGAACAAGATAACAAAGTTGTCACAATACACACCCACTTTCTCGAGAAGTCTTGCCATCCATCTCTCGTCGTGATCGTCCTCATCAGCCTATTCTATAAGCCAGTCGAGAAAAGCACGAGGTCCTGATGAACTTTCGATTTGCAAAACTTGCAGCAACTCCTCAATACCTTGGGATTCGCGACGGGGTAATCCTGGGGGATTCCATGCGGTGTTCGAGCCTTGGGATTCGTTTGAGCGGGGTAATGGTGTGACTTCCAGATTCCAGTGCAACTCCCGCAGAAGAAATGCGGCGAGCCGTTCATGCCTCCCTGCCCTCCGGTCCGTTCGAAAACCTCCTTGGATCCCCACATCACCTTCTTGAACTTGACGGGAAGAAAAAACCTTGAAAACAGCTGATGCGTCTCCTCGACCGTCTTGCACTCCTCGAAGTGATCCTTCTTTTTTGGGTCATCAGCATCAAGTGGAAACCAACCGTTCACTGGTTCTACTGTCTCTTCGGCAAGGAGCGCGGCCACGAGCTGCGGCGCCGTACTCTTGCCAATCTTGTGCTTCGCGCAGTACGCCTCCGCGACGGTGGACGGGTCCTCGCCGTCGTGCCACTTGAGGTCCGGGAGCTTTTCGCCGCTAGCTCCATTTCTTGTTGGCGCAGAACGCAACAGCAGCCGATCGTCGTCGTCCTTCTCCTCCTCGTCCTCATCCTCGTCCTCGTCACTGGTTCCGAGGATGTCCTCGTCCGTCGTTTCTTCCGCCTTCACCTCGGGGGCCTCGGATTGACGAACGCTTGATAGCGTTTGGCTGGCGAAGGCGGCATCGTTGCGTCTCCCCGGGGCGGGGAGAAGTGAGACTTCAGTTTTTCGGAATGTTTATTTCTCATTCTTCCTGCGCACGATGGCGGCGAAGAGTGTCTCGGTGTCCCCGGCGGCTGTCGCGTCGTGGCGCGACCGTGTCGGGCGACGAGAACACGCTCGACTCCGGCAAACCCGCGGCGCGGCAGGTGCGCGCCGCGAGAAGGTTTGTGTCGTGTCCCGGGCGGGGCTCGGGCGTGACAAAGTGCTTTGGGATGGGGCGGGAACCCGTGGTTGGGTGTGGTCCTCGACAAGCCGCGTGACACCCACGTCGCTTGGTTCACGAGGTGGACCAAATTCCGTGCGTTCCACGCGCGCGTATCAAAACTCCACCGGTGGCGGACCCTCTGGGGACCGCGCGCCCGAAGGCGGCCCAGGTGTGTTGCCGTGGATCGCGCGGCAGCTTTCGTATCAGAAAAAATGTATCCCGCTGTTGCGGTGGCCAAAGCGCGGTTTCTTCGACGCGCGGACGTGGATGGACTTGATGTTCGACAGCGTGGTGGTGGTGCTGGGTCTCTGCGCGTTCGTCGCGCTTCTGGGGTACAGCGATCTCGTCGCGGCCGCGATATACAGGCTCGTCACCGCGCTTCCCCCGCCGAGGTGATAGGTACGCGAAGAGAAGAGATCTGACTTTTTCGTAAAATAAGCCTGAGAGGTTTTATCAAAGCGACGCGCTTCGCACCTCTCTCCGACTATTCAATCGGGCACGTGCCCATCCCCCTCTCTCTGCTCAATTCTCCCATCTCACTGCTTAGATTTTCTTCGCCGCCGCCTCCGCCTGCGCCTTGGTGGTGAGGTGGGTTTTGTACGCCCTGATGTCTTTGGGCCAGAGGCGGACGGTTTTGTCTTCGCAGACCCAGATTTGCTTCGCGACTTGGTCGATTAGCCGGAAGTCATGCGAGACGAGCACAACGCCGCCGTCGTAGGCGTTGATGGCGTCCGCCAGGGTGTCGATGCACTCCAAATCAAGGTGATTCGTGGGTTCATCAAGCAACAACAAGTTCGGGGTTTGCATGCAGATCATGGCGTAAATCAAACGGCACTGCTGGCCTTCCGAGAGCTCGCCGATCAGCGTCACTTGCTGTTTCCCGGACACGCCGTACCGCCCCAAGTACGCGCGCCACTCGTCGAGGTCGCGCTTGAACGTGGGGTGCACGTTGGGGTAGGTTTCCATGAAGAAATCAAGCACGGTTTTGGTTTGATCCAGCACATCGATAGAGTGCTGGTGGTACTTCCCAATCAACAAAGCGGGGTGTCGCGTGACGTTGCCTTTCGTGGCGGTGAGCTCGCCCGTCATGAGCTTTAGTAGCGTCGACTTCCCGGCGCCGTTCGGACCCACGAGCGCGATCCTCGAGTCGCAATCCACGCCGAAGTCCAAGTCCTTGTACAGGTAGTGTTCCGCTTTGCCATCGTAGGCGAAGGATACGTTGTCGAAAGGCAACACGGGGGGCGGGACTTTGGTGCACTCGGGAAACCTGAACGTGAACGTCTTTTCCTTGATCACGGGCGGCGTCAACCCGGCGGCGACCATCTTGTCGATGATTTTCTGTTTCGACTCCGCCTGTTTCCGCGCGTTCGCGTACGTTCCACAACTGCTGATGAACTGTTTAAGGTGCGTGATGTCCGCCTGTTCCTTTTCGTATTTCTTCTGCTGCACAACTTCTTCGTCACGCACCGTCCGCGCATAACTGTCGTAGTTCCCGCTGTAGTACTTCAGCTTGCCTTGGGTCATCCAGATGATGTGCGTGCACACGCCGTTTAGGAAATCCTGCGAGTGCGAAACCAGGATGAGGCACTTTTTGTACTTCGCGAGGTACCCTTCCAGCCACACGCAAGCTTCCAAGTCCAGGTGGTTGGTGGGTTCGTCAAGGAGTAACAACGTGGGCGCGGCGAACAGCGCTTTCGCCAGCGCCACTCGCATGCGCCACCCGCCGGACATGTCCTCGGTGGGGCGGTGGATCATGGTTTCCGAAAACCCCAGGGCGTGCAGCAGCTCGCTCGCCCTCGATTCAAACGTGGTGGGGTCGATCTCTTCCAGGCGTTCGTAAATCGCCTCCAAACGCTCATCTTCAGGGCCGAAGTTCTCCAGGATGTGTTCCTCCAGTTTGTGCAGACGGCCCATTTCCGCGGTTATTTGGTCAATCACCGTTTGAATCGCGCTTCTGTTGGTCGGCGCGGTTTCCTCTTTCAGGTGGTACATGTCGATGTGATCGGGGATCTCGACCTCGCGGTTCGCGATGCACTCCAGGAAGTTCGTTTTGCCGCACCCGTTTTGCCCGAGCAAACCGTACCGCCGGCCGATCGTGATTTCGATATCGCAATCCTGAATCAGCTCCTTGCCGTTCATGCCCATGGAGAAGTTGATGATCTTGATGTCACGCGAAGTAGGCCTCGACGCGAGAACCCCGGTCACGGTACGCTTCAGCGCCGCTTTACTAAGCGTCATCGCGCCCTCCGCCTCCGCCGCCGCGACGCTCACGCCCTTCATGGCTTCTTCAAGCGTGGTGACGTCGTCCTCGCCCCTGGTCTTCTTGCCCTTGTCCTTCTCCGCTTTCTTCGCCGCGCGTTTGGCGTCGTTTTCGAGTTTCTTAGCCGCTTTCCGGCCCTCCTTGTCCTCCTTGTCCTTCTGGTTCTTCTGAACCACAGCGCTCGCCGCGGCTTCCTCCTTGGCTTTCTTCTCCGCGAGCCGTTTGCCCAGCGCGATCGGGTCAAGAGTGGCGTCATCCACCTGTTCGTCCCCCAACAACGCCCCTAATGCGTTGGGGTCAGCTTTTCTTTTGGATTCGAAAACTTCCTCCTCCTCGAAACCCGCGGGTACGGTCTTCTTCGCCGCACGCTTGCGGCCGGGTCCCTTCGCGCCTTCGGCGTCGTCACCCTCGTCAGCCTCGGCGGGCACGACGGTCTTCTTGCGCCGCACGGTTTTGGTTTTGGGCCTCCTGTCGTCACCCGTCTCGTCGGTTTCCTCATCCGACTCGGAGTACTCGCTGGATTCGTACCCACCCGGTTTGTGTGCCACGAGCTCGTCCGTGCTGATCCCCCAGTCAAGCTCTTCGAACCCGTAGGTCTGGCCACTCGCCTTGGCCTTCTCCATCGCCGCCGTGGCTTCCGCCGCGCAGCGCGCTTCCTCTTCCTCCTCCGCGAGTTTCCGCAAACGCCGGAGTTCCTTGAACTCGGCGTCGTCCTCCACCGAGCCTTCATCCGCGGCGTGAGTCATGTCCGCCGCGCTGCAAAGCTCTTTCCCCGTGAAAACACCCTTCTTTTGGCGCTCAGCCTTGGCCTTGTCATCACGCAACTTGCGCGCCTCGACCTTTTTGGTTTTCCACTCCAAAAATGTGTCCAGCGTGACCGGAGTTCCCGGCCCCGCGGCTTTCAGCTTTTCCAACTCCTCCCGCAGCTCGTCCTGGTCGGATTTGCGGTTCATCGCGACTTCCCGCATCATCGCGACGAGGTCTGACTTAAACACGTAGTCTTTCGGGAGCTTGTGCTTGTACTTGCACTCCACGCCTCCCGCGCACTCCCAGAACCAGCCGTACTGCTGCTTTTCCACCGCTTTCAGGAAGTGCTTGCACACGATCGCGGTTTCGTTCGCGCTGTTGGTCTCGGCGCCGTGCTTCTTCGCGATGACGGATTCCAGCTTCGACTGGTCCCAAAGCTCCATGGTGTCCCCCGCATCCGCGACGTCGTCGTCGTAGATGTTCCTTTTGTTCTGCACTGCAGACGACCCCGTGGTCGTCGCGACTTGCAGGTTGTGCGAAAACCGGCACTTCTCCGCGGTTTTAGCGCAGCACCCGTGTTTGAAGTATTCGCACAAAATGGTTTTCGCATCAACGCCTTCCGGAACTTCGGTTTGTTTAATGGAAATGCCTTTCGTTCTCAACAAAAACGCCTCCGCTTCCTTCGCGGTTTTCTTCGCCGCCCGCGCGGTCGCCTTGCCAAGCTCCGTAGTAGGGTCGTTCATGTCCTTCAGCCGCTGCGCTAAGATCTGATCTTTGGTTTTCAAACCTTGCTTTTTCCCGAAATCCTGATCTTTGTTCGCCAAGCTCTTCGCGTTGTGCGAATCCTGCTGCATGTCCTGGACCATCTTGTCGTGGCTCATACCAGCCTTCTTGGCTTTCAGACGGTTCTCCTGAGCCGGGGTCTTCCCCATCGCGAGTGTTGTCTTGGTTTCGTGTCAAAGATGAGGAAAGATGAGGAGATGACTTTGGCACCTTTTGCGTCAAAGAAACAAACGCGAAAAGCGTCGTCCGGTTGAGGCACGCGCGTCCACCCAACAAGGAACGGTACACGGGACGGTCTCGCGACGTCGTGAAACACGGGTGCGGTGTGGAGCCCAAACTTCGATCGAAGGCCGGGGGAAGGCGCGCGATGAAGTGACGGAAGAGGCGTGCGGGCCGATCAAAGAGCGCCGCAGACGGAGAAGAGTCTTTTTCGAGAATGAGTGGCGGCGGGCAGTTTCAGCGGGCCGGCGGGCAGTTTTCGTGTTTTGGACACTGCCTTGACTGTGCGCAAAAGGATCTGCAAAGGCGGCGGTTTTCATTGAGTTGTGACTCTTCGGATGGCTCATATAAATCAGGGAGCCTGATATGAAGAGCTAGTTTGTGACGGTTTGTGACAGCGGCACCGAAGCCGCGAGAATGGGGGCGGGAACGCGGGGGCGTGGCGCCGGTTTGCGCCCGGCGGGGGCACGGGGGCCGACGGCGACGGCGGGTCCATATTTTCCGTAGGCGACGACGCGGTGATCGCGAAAGACGGGTCGGGTTCGTTGAGTTCCGCGGTCGCCAACGCGGTCAACGGCACCACGCCTTTGGTCGGAGTCACCGCGTACGCACACGAAATCGTCGCCGCGTCGACGTACGTCGCGTGGTGTCGCCTCTGCGATTCCAAAAAGCGCAAAGGCGGGTCAACCAACAAATCGCGCGGCACCCACCTGCCGTCATTGTTCGCCGCGAAAGCCCTAGGCGCGTTGCTCGCGGTGCAACAGTGTACCGACCACGGAGTCGCCCAGCCCCTGTTCCGTGCCGTGTGTGATTTGTGTTTGTCCACCATGTCCCCGACGTCGCCGAAAAACGCGCCAGCGCTTGGCGAGCTGAAAGCCAGCTTTGAAAAGCTTCGAGTCACGCTTTTCGAGTTCAAAACGTTCAAAACCTAAGCGTCGGCGTCGCTCGCGGCGGCGGCGAGCGCGTCGCGATTGAGCGAAAAATAGCCCTCTTGTAGTACAATCAATGTATGCAGTCACGCGAGTTTCCCTTCTGAACACGTAATTGGTATGGTCGCACGCACTCGAATTGTCCTGTGTCACGAATTTGCAACGTTTCGTGACTGCATCGCCATACAGTGACAGTCGGACACAGCACTACCCTGGCTTTAAACAGCCAATCAGATTAAGCGACCGAGAATATTATTCGCAATCATGGTTGTTAACCAGCTGCGAGTGCGTTCAACATCCCGGACACTGCTCACCGCATCGCTTCACCACGCATGATCGCCATCTCATCGCTCGCGTCTGGCCGAGTCGATCCCGTCCGATGCAGCCCGTTTCGATCTCGCGTCGCGCGAACACCGCGCGCGCGTTCGAGGCGCGCGCTGTTCACTCGCGCAGGCTGGTTCCATGATCATCGGGATGACCAGTACACCTTCAACGTGGGATCCGCGGAGGTGTCCGTGCCCAAGGAGCTCTACTTCGCCGTCGGGTCCGTGGAAGTTGCCGCGCCCACACCGGTCGTCGCCGGCGGAGGGTTCGTGCTTGTCGCGGCGCTGCTAAAAGCAGCATTCGCGTTTGGCACCGGCGACGAGGACGCCTCCCCGAGGGGAGAGAAGAAGAACTCTATGTTATTCCCGGATGCGTCGTCGGAGAAGTGGAACGTGGAAACCACTCAGGGTTGGTACGGCGGCGCTCGGAGGTACGGTGAATCCGAAGAAATTGTTGGGTCCATCGAAGAGGGCATCGAATTGTTCGAAAATAATCCAATTCAATACATTGTGATGCATTACTTCACGGATATGGTCGAAGACCCGAGCTGGCCGGTAGAAGAGCAGCGGTATACGCTGGTGCGACGCGAGGGAACCGGGCCCGGGTTGGTGCTCGAAGAAGTCCCCAATAACGGCATCACCGTGTTGATGAACAAGTATCAGCACCTCCCGAGCTTGGATCTTGAGAGTCTAGGTGCTTGCGACGCGCACACCGATCCACTGCTCGTCAACAAGACGTACGAGGGAGAGGATTTTTTCAAGGGTCAGCCTGCTTTGTGTCCTGGCCGCGGACAAGGCCTTCTGGACGATAGGCCTGATTTGAAGATCTTAGGCGAAATTAGACCTCACGACGTTCAGCAGGGGAGGATCGGCGACTGCTGGTTGATGGCCGCGATTTGAGCATACGCCGAGTTTCCCGGCGCGGTGGAATACTTGTTTCGCAAGACCGAGGGGATTCAAGACATGCCCCGCGCCACGCCGAACGAGTATGTCGTGACGCTGCACGATTTGGAAACGTGGCAGCCGGTGGATATTACGATCGACGAGCGACTCACCGTGAGCCCGACGGACCCATCCAGGCCTTTCGGCGCGAATGTGACGGAGGATGGCGAGCTCTGGGTGGCGTACCTGGAAAAGGCGATCGCCATACACGCCAAGGGGTACAACAACATCAACGGCGGTTGGTGTCTCCTAGCATGGTCTTGGTTCACAGGATGCAAGGAGACTTACCTCATCGGACGCGAACACAACAACAATGACGAGGTTACGGACAAGTGGGGTTGCCAGGGCAGAGTCAAGCCAGGCGGAAAGGAATATCTCCCGCAGTTCAACTCTTCGAAACGAATGCAAGAAGAAAGTAGCTGGAACTATAGGAAGTGGCCGGAGTTCGGCGGCGGCGGCGAGTTATACTCCACCGTCGACGTAGACGCGCTTTTCGATAAGATGGTCGCCTGGGACGAGGCCAACTTCCTGATGGCCGCCAGTACGTTCGGGAAGTCTGACGGAAACACCAGAGATGGAATCGTCGACTGCCACGCGTACTCCCTTTTACGCGTGACGAAGAACGTCGCGGGATCCGGTCAGGATCTGCTTTTGTTGCGGAACACTTGGGCGAACACCGAGATGACCGGGAATCGATGGGGAGACGACGGTCCAGGATGGGACGAGTTTCCAGAGGTGAAACAAGAGCTGAACCCGACCGTCGCGGACGACGGGTTATTCTGGTGCGATAAAGAGGCGTTCCACAAGTATTTCAATGCAGTGTTACTTTGCGCGAAGAGCATGGCGTAGAAAGGGCACGACCACGTGTGCGGGTGGAGAGTTTGCAGTGTAGGGTTTAGTGTTTCGGGTTTAACGAAGAACGTTTATGGGATTCTCTCACCTTTTTGTCGACACGGTGAACAACAAGGTCGGTATTATCATTCAGCCGCACCGGTTTTCACGGGGGGTGCTACTTTTGATGTTGCGTCTGCGACGCCGCGTTTGAAAGCTAAAAAATGTGTGTTTTCATTGTAATATCAAGAGTATTCGCATCATGTATTCTCTCATATAAATGGTGGGAATTACAAACATCCAGATGCTGGGAATCCACCTCATATGAACCCCGTGCAATTATGTCCAAAAAGCCGCTTTTTGGACATAACGCTTTTTGGACATAATTGCACGGGGTTCATATCAGATCTATTCCCGGTATGGGTACGAAAAGGGCTCTGGAATTTGCAATTAATATGTCGATTTTTAGCTTTCAACCACATACTGCGGGACTCGGATGCTCGTCACTCCCACGGTGGGTACGAAAATACACAGTCATCAATCATTGACACGCGATTCAACATCAGCGAGACGAGCACGCAGACAAACCCCACCCCACTCATCGAAGACTGTGTAGATATATATAGGAAGGATGGTAGTCGGCGCGAACTACGTTGGCAAGTACTCTCAAGCATTTTGCGAAGTTCGCTGCATTCTAAAATCCATCTTTATTGTTACACTCGCCCTCGCCGGCCGCGGAGACGACGTGGGTCGTCCTCACGCGGCCTACGCGACGCGCAATCATAAATTATTATACCCAGCCTGACACGCAGACCAAACTCCAACACACTCAAAACTCAAATAAATACCGACACGAGCCGGGGAATGGGCAACACGTCGCCGCGTCACAAGGGTTGGTGCGCGGATTCGTTGGTACCGCTCGCGCTCGCCGCCGCGCGCATCGTGCCCACCAGCCGCTGCAGCGCCTCGTGGTTCCACTGCTGTTGGGCCAGGTGCACCTGGGGCGGGGGGGGCGCAGACATCGCGGCCATCCACGCAAACAAAACATGCTGGTTGAGCTGTTGCGATGCGCCCATTGTTTGTGCCGGCGCCGGCGCGCTTTGCATCCCCATCCCGCTCCAAGCAGGCGTCGCGCTCGCGTGCGCCGCCGCCGACATGCCTCGCGCGAACGCCTGGAGCGCGGCGGCGTAGGCTTTGGGGTCCAGCCCTGTGGCGGTGCCCTGGAGGGCGTGGTGGACGCTCTCCGTGGCGCTGTGCTGGCCGGGGAAGAATGCCACCGACTGAGGCGTGGGCTTGATCGGCGCGAAGGCGCCGGCCGGGCGATGCAGCGCTCCCAACGCGAGCGCGGCGTCCGTCGCGGCGTGGTGCGCGTGATGCGTTTGCTCCACCGACTGGCCGACCATCCCCGAGACCCGCGGCGAGCGGTCGTGCATGCCGTCCGACCGCGTTGGCGTGCCGGGGGTTTCGTTGTCATCCGACGACAACGATGCTGCGGCTTCCAACAGCCCATCAACGCCCGAAGAAACCCTCGCCGCGCGCGGGCGGTTGACGTTTGAAACGTTTTTCCCATCCCTTGCGCCGCCAAAAAACGCATCCCCCTCCGCGCTCTCCGACCCGCTCCCCTGCGACACCCGTGTTCGAGCCGTCTTACGCTTCCCCACCCGCAAATGCGCGTCGCTGTTAGGGTCGGTGATCAAACTCTCTCTTGTGCGTTTCAAAGTCGCCAGCCGCCGATCCGCATCCGCCGCGGTTTCCCCGCCCGGCCCGCCCAAAGCGCTGATGATGGTGTCCAGCTTCTTCACCTTGCGAAACGGCCACCGCGTGATACCGTGCTCGCGGCAGCGCTGTTTCAAAACCGTGACGCACAAGCCGAGCTGGTTGTGTTCGGGAGGGAAACGAGGGAGGGGAGGGGTACGTCAGACGGTGCGCTTCTTGTGGTGGGAGTCTAAACGGTAGGTAGGTTGGAACAGTTTCTGCAACAAAAAGATAAAAGCTCTGAGTGCACTCTGTAAATTGACCGAGCACGCGATTCGCTCGACCCGAAAATCGTTTGTTGACAGCAAAAAGCGACGGACAGATCCGATGGACGATCGACCGTCCGTTCCGCGCTCTCGTGTCCGTCCGTACCTTCCTCGCGACGTCGTTGATGGGAAGGTGGAAGTTCGCGCTCAGCACCTCCAGGGTGAGGCTTTTTGATTGGCCTCCGCCGCGTTTCTGTGAGTGTGGGATGGGACCGGTCAGCCATCGTCGGTTTTCAGGTTTTCAAGTGCAACGCGTCGTCGCACCGGGGCGGGTAGGTATCCGTCCGCGAACCGCCGGATTCACCATCCCAGCCATTTCCGATAGGTTCTCGCGGACCGAAAAGCGGGTAATGCGCGCGCCGTGTACGCGCTCCGCGTGCCCCACACGACGTGGTTTCGATGCGTGCGAACAGATGGGTGGTTGGTTTGCGTGTTGACGGGAAAGGTGCGGGGGGAATTGGGGTGGTAATCGCCACTTCCATAGAGTCACGAACGGACGTACCTTGGCCATCTTGTCTGTCCAAATGGGTGGTGTTCCGTGCGCAACGGGATCTGTTTCCAGACGCGACTTTCGTTCCGTTATCTGGCCACAACTCACGAACCCGAGTGCGTGCACACGCGAAAAAGCAGGTGTGTGTTGACCCTGGAAACGACCACCACTGGCCCTCGCGAGCGCGGATTGACACGCACCGGGGCGGGTCCGCACAGTCGCCGAACGCACTGGCCATAGGAACACTTTCCAGCCCGGTTTTCCTGACGAGGCGACGACGCTTCGAGGGTCTCCCGGCAGGCAAATTTTCAAAAGGATTCGCGTTTCCGGGCCGGTCATTGGTGGAGACGCAATCGACAGGCGTGAAAAGCGGACGTGCTGACGCGGATTGCAGCGTTTTCGCGGTCGCTGATCCATCTGAGGGCACCCCGAGGTACTTTTCCAAGCTGGGCTCAATGGGCTTCGATGAGAAAAAATGACTTGGACCTCAGCTTGGAAGCTGCTACTGTAGCTCGAACAGGAGCAACATTGTTTGTGTCTGACACCCACGCGCGCGCGTCCTCGGGCGCGCCAGTCCGTGTCGCTGTGGCGCGCCGGTGAGGCCGGTGCACCGGCGCCGATGAGCGGCGCGCCTCTCGGCGCGTCGCGTCGCTCAAAACCGTCGCGCGTGTTGTACGTGATGCGCGTCGGGGCTATCGTCGGGGCGCTGGCGTTGGCGTCGGTGTTCGCCGCGGTGCACTCCACGGGGGGGGGCTTGGGGTCGACCGCGGGGTCGCTCGTGACCTCGCGCGTCCCCACGACCACACCGGCGATGCCACCCGTAACTGACTCTCGACGCGACACCTCACGCCAGGTTACGACTCCCAAGGTGATACGTTCGGTGAACACCGATGTTCCGAAGGATGGCAGAGAGACTGCAGAGATGACTTCAACATTGTTGACATCGACTGCAGAGATGACTTCAACAACGTTGACATCAACGCCGCCGCCGGTTGTCGTGACGCCAAATCAATCCAACGCTAACGCATCAAGCACTGCATCGCAAGTCTACGGTAAATCTGAAGAAACTGTTTCTTACGACGACACGAAACCGGCGAAGGAGGTCGCCGCGAGGTTTTTGAAACAGTGCGCCGAGGTTGATTTATTTTTTCAGGAAACCGGAAAGAGGTACGCACCCGACTCCTTGAACGACGCTAACGGCGGAGGAAACAACAACTCCAACTCCGTGATCATAATGGACTGGAGCGAGAATTTCTTCAACGGCATCGGTGATGAGATGCAGCACTACCAGGAGTTGCTGGCGGTCGGTTTGGGAACCGGGAGGGCTTCCTATTTACACACGCAAAAGGTTGGGTGCGACGGGACGGGAATGGCGGGTTCTTCCGATTCGCCGACATTAACAGATCTGGCAAAGAACTGCCGGTTCGACTTGGGCGACTACTTCACCGGGATGCACGGCGTGGACTGGGTGTGGAATGAGGCGAAAGCGGAGAAAGTACGCAAAGAGTTGGGCGCCGATGCGCTAGGGAAGGACATGCTCGTCGTGACGTGGAGCCAAAACGGTATGTATTACAGTCGCGGACACGACTCGTTTACGAAAGGCGAAACGGAGCCGCCAAATGGAACGTACGTCGCGCCGCCGGACGCGAATTTCGTGGAAGTCATGTTGGGTGATTACATTTTTCAATCCGCGAAAGTCGTGCGCGTCAGGGTCAAGCAGTCTTTCGGACACTGGTGCCACCCGCACCAGCCAGGGGATTGGGGGATGTGTGCGTCGTACCGCTGGGTCGTCGGGATTGAAAATCCGCAAAGCGACGGGGTCGAACCGATATTTGAACATGGACCGCCTTCCAAACCTCTGTGTCCTGGTTGTTCCGTTGGCGGGTGTTTCGGGGCCGCGGCGGTGCACCCGCGTGAGTCTTTAAAACAAAACGTGGCGCCGTTTCTTTCAACGATGCAGAAACGCGGGTGGACGAAAACAGTCGCCGCGCATGTCCGCGTGGGGTTCGCGGATATCTCCGAGCTGGCGCCGCCGACCGACGTTCGGCGGGCGCAAAACGCAACCCTCGCGACGATTGACGAGTTTCTTGCACAGGAAGCGAAACGAGTGCCGTACCCTGAACCGGTGTGTTCTCTGGGCAAAAGTGACTCCTTTTCGTCGAACTCATCAAGCGCGCCGCTCACCGGGTTTCTGCGATGCGTCGCCGCGACGGGCGCAAACGTTTCCGGCGGCGAAACCTGGGGAATGTTCCTCATGACTGACTCGCCTGCGATACGATCCGTGGTCATGGCAAACGCGGTTGCGCTTGGTATAGAAAACACCCTCGCCACGTCCGGGGCGTACGGACACGTCAAGGCCACGAACACGGCGGTGTGCGTGGATGACGATGCAGACGATGGAGACGTTGTTGTCAAAAATGCAGACCCGCGTTACACAAATAAATGCGACGCTTCCGACCCACGAGGCGCGTGGGAGCGTTCCATGGTGGACCTGGTGCTGATGGGTTTCGCGGAGGTGGAGGTTATGTTGTTCCAGTCAAAGTTCGGCTCAGCCGCGAACTTCATCGCGGACATACCGAAAGGCCTGAGGGAGTATTACCCGGACACGAGGTTGACGCACTCGTTGCTGATTCCGTTACTGGGGGAAATGAAAGGCGACGGGTACGACAGCGCTTCGGACGCACGGAAACAAGTATGGGGCGCGGTGTGGGATTTGTTCGGGCCCGCGGGGGAGAGAGAGGACTTGAAAACCAGCGAATTTGCAGTGCAGTGAGGAGAGGGTAGGAACGTTAGCAGGTACAAAGTAAGGGTAGAAATTAGAGTTCGTCATCACTCTCTTCTGGGCAGCCGTTCGCGCGTAACCACTGCAGAAATTCGAGGTGTCCGCCCTGCGCCGCCCTGAAGGACGTCCACTCGTCCCACGGGCAGCCGTTTGCGTGCACCCACTGCAGCACCTCCAGGTGACCGCCCTGTACCGCCCACGTGCACGTCTTCTCGTTCCACGGGCAGTCGTTTGCGTGCGCCCACTGCAGCACCTCCAGGTGCCCACCAAACGCCGCGTACTCGCACGTGGTTGCCTCCCACGGGCATCCGTTCGCGCGCGCCCACTGCAGCACCTCGAGATGCCCGGCCGCAGCCGCCGCCCTGCACGTCACCTTGTCCCATGGGCAGCCGTTAGTGCGCACCCACTGCAGCATCTCGAGGTGACCGCCCCTTGCCGCCCCCGAGCACGTGCCTGCGTCCCACGGTGTGTCGTCCGCGCGCAATCCCTTCAATTCTTCAAGGTGCCCGCCTCTTGCAGCTGTCTGGCAAAGGTATTCTTGACGCGGAAGGCGACCTAGCCATTGCAAGCGCTGTACCGCGCTTAAACATCCAAGGTTCAAGGCTTCAAAATCATCAAGCTCCTCAAACATAAGCCCCGTTTCTGCCACCGCGTCGCGCATCGCACGGCTCACCGCTGGAAGCCGTGCGAGGTCTGCGGGATCGTGGAAATACTCAGTTCTGAGGATGTGCTCGATGACGAGGTGGTCGAGAAGGCCAAGGATGGCCTCGCCCGCGGTAGCATCGCGGCGGCGCTCGCGCTTTTTCTTTCGCGCGCGAGCTTTTTTACCGGAAATTGCGTCGGAAGAGTGGAGGGTGTCGTGTGCGCGTAGTGTGCGCGTAGTTGTGAGTCGTGGCTTCGTTCCTCGACGTCACGAGATTCGTGTTTTCGTGGCGCGCGGGATGTGGGATTTTTCCACGGAGATGATTTTTCCGGAACGACATTTTCTCGGTTGACACCGATTCTGTGGGGTTTGAGGTGACGTCGCTGCTTGCGCCCACAGGTGCACGCACCTTTGGACGAGTTTCCTGCGTTCCCCTCCCGCGGCGACACAAAACACACCGGTAGCGAACACACGCGCGTCATGGTCGGACGCGCCCCCGAGGGCAAGGGAGACGCGGGCGCGTCGGGAAGCGGATCTTCGAGTGGAGGTGGGGATGAGCGAGAGCAGGCGAACCACGACAACGCATCCGGTGTGGTCCACGGCCAGAACCAACAGATGAGCGTAGTGGGCGGTGACGTGTACAGCGTGGGTTTCATCATGATTCTCGTGCTACTGGGGTTGATGAAAGCCGCGGCGAACCGGTGTACGTGCTAGGCAGGTTAGGGACAGTCATCCGACTTTAGGGATTAGACACGTGCGAATCGTGGTGTTCGATCAAAACGCCGATGTTGCAGTCCGGCGGAACCGGCGAGGTAACCGAAGCGCAGCGCGCGCGCGCCGCTGCGAACAAGGCAGCCGCGCTGGCACGTCGCGCTGCGATGGAAAAGGGACGGCCGCCCCCGCCCCTGCCCCCGCCCCTGCCCCCGCCCCCGCCCTCCACGACCCCGCGCGACTCGTCGCATTTTGTGGCGCGGGCGTCGGTAGTGCCGACGGCGACGCGGTGCGCTCCGCGCGACGGTCCGCGAACCACCACTGTCATTTCACCCGACCGCGTGCGTCGCTTGAACTTCCTGCCCACCGCGCAGGAAGGTACCTTCGTTTTGCTGTGGGTGCAATCAGCGCAAAGAGCCAGGCACAACGAAACGCTCGAGTTTGCGGCGCAGCGCGCGGTACACCTCAAGAAGCCGCTCGTCGCCGTGTTCGTGGGAACCGGCGATTTCCCGTGGGCGAACGAACGAACCCTGGCGTTCATGTACGACGGGCTGTGCGAGCTGCGGCACGCGCTTGAGGCCACGCGGCAGGTACAACTCCTGGGGTTCTGCGGGTCGCCAGGGGAAGTCATTTTGAAGTGCGCGACAAACGCGGCGGAGGTTGTCGTGGACGGCGGCTACACGCCGCTTCTGCGGAGTTGGCGACGACACCTCGCGCAAAACGTTCGTTGCCAAACCTGGGAAGTGGAGAGCGAAGTCGTGTCCCCCGTGTACTCCGGTCCTGGCGCGAGCGCGACGCGGGCTGAAAAATCAGCCGCGAGTCTCAGGCCACGAATATGGCCGCGGCTGGCTGAGCTGGCGTCCAGGGAACTGGTGCCGACGGCGCTGCACGCGGAGACGCAACAACTCGCGGCGACACCAGAAAAAGCGGCGGCGCTTTTGTTTGGGAATGAATCGCTCCGATCTCACTTTCCCCCGCAACTGCCTTTTCACGACGGCGCGGATGCGTGCTTGGCCGCGCTTGACGCCGCGCACCCCACCGGTCACGCAGTGGACAGGTCCGTGAAACGGTGCGACGGGTACCACCGCGGCGGCGAATTGGCGGCGCACCACAAGGCGCAACTTTTTCTCACGAAGAAACTGGAACAGTACGCCTCCAGCCGGAACGACCCGGGCCTCGGTCTACAGTCGCACCTCTCGCCGTACGTGCACTACGGCCAAATAAGCGTGATTTACTTGACCTGCGTCGCAATGAGGTTGGCGCGAGGTGAGGTGATGTCTGGTTCGAGTTTAAACTCGAGTAACGACTCCTCGACCTATGTCCCACCGCAACCCCCGAGCGCGGCGCTGAAGCGCGGCGTGGATAAGTACCTTGACGAGCTAGTCATACGGCGCGAGCTCGCGGTGAACTTCGTGTTTCACGAAAGAAACTTCGACAGCTACCTAGGTATCCCTGAATGGGCGCGCAGAACCCTGGAGTCGCACGCCGGGGACGCGAGGAAATGGACGTACACCCTTGACCAGTTCGAGAAGTGCCAGACGCACGACGTTTTTTGGAACGCGTGTCAGCGGGAAATCGTGGTGAGCGGGAAGATGCACAACTACGTGCGCATGTTTTGGTGTAAGAAAATAGTGGAGTGGGCCATTTGCCCTGCCGAGGCTTGGAAAATCGCAATCCACCTGAACAACAAGTACGGCCTTGACGGACGGGACCCGGTGTCGTACACCGGAGTGGGGTGGTGCTTTGGGTTGCACGACAAGCCGTTTCCGGAAGCGCAAGTCACGGGAACCACGCGGCGCATGTCGGAAGCCGGCATGCGCTCGCGATTTCGCGACGGCGTCGAGTCGTACGTCCGGCGGTGGGGAGCGGGAAGCAACGGTGGGGGGAAAAGAAACGCACCGAGCAACCCAGGGGGGGGGACGACTCAGGTCACTTTGAAGGAGATGTTTGCAAAGGTTAGGAAAACCGTGTAGAATTAGCTTTGTATATAGATAGACTACGCGACGGAACAGACTTGTCTGCATTCTTCTACAAGTTGTCCTTCCGCAACAATTCCCGATCTTTAAACTCCGTGTTCGCCGCGTGTTTCATGGCCTGCAGAAACTCACACACGTTGGGTTTTTCCCTGCCCTCCTTCGACGCCATTCTCCGCGCCGTGTCGAACGCGAGAAACGGCAGCTTGCGCAACGCCCTCCCGCTCAATCCTTTGCTCGCCAACGCGACGTCATCGAGCTCCCCCGTCGCCGCCGCGGCCGCGGGTTCACACGCGTCGTCATCCTTGATAAGAAATAACACACCAGCGCTGACCTTCTCGATCGGTACGGGCAAATCCAACAAATCGCCCTTGCCAATCAGCCCGGTTCGGTGCAGCTCGTTCACGGCTGACCTTAAAATCTCGTACCGTGCCCGCAAACCGGGGGGCCCGATGTACGCCTTTATGTCCGCGCGGTCCACGAACGCCAAGTCGATCGCCTCGGTGATGTTCGACGTGGTGAGCACCAAGCAGTTGGGTTTGTTTTTCAGGTTGTCGATTTGCGTGAGCAGGGCGTTGACGACTCGAATCGCGTCGCTGGGTTCGGACCCACCCGCCGCGGCGCTTCGCGCGGCCGCTAAGGATTCCACCTCGTCCACGAGCACGAAAACTAAACACGTTTCGTCGTCGCAAAGGTCGCCTATTTTCTCAAACAGTTTAGTGACCAGCTTGCCGCTTTCGCTGAACCACTTACTGAACAGGCTGTGCGCGTTGACTTCGATGAGGGACGAAGTTTGGTACGTGCCCTTGTGCCGCACCGCCAAACGCTGCGCCAGGGCTTTGCAAAGAGAAGTCTTACCAGTACCGGGCGGACCGTGAAGCAACACCACCCTGTTCCACGAAATCAAGTTGTGGTTCACGCCGGCACGGCTGAAAAGCAGGGCGTCGCCGGCGTACCGGGTTAAGCGGTTCTTCACGCCCAGCCGCGTGAAACCACCGCCACTAGTATTGAAAGCATTTGCACGTCGCGCAGGAGCACTAGTACCAGCCGCAGTAGTAGCACCATCATCAACCTCACCATCCCCACCCTCCTCGTCGTCAAACACCAAGCTCTCCCACAACCCGTGGAACTCGCGCGCGGGTAACGGCCATTCCTTGTACGTCGCGATGTCCTCGTCCCCGTCCATCTCCTCGCCCGCGCCGTCCTCGTCGAGCTGGAACACGTACACGACCGGGGTGATCATCCAGGAAAGTAACGTCGCACCGGGTTGGGCGTCGTCGCCTGTGGTGACAGGGGAGGGATTCGTCAGGGTTGTCAGGGTAACGTCAGAGATTGACTAGTGCCACAGGTCGCCATACGCGAAATCGACGCGCGCGGTCCACGGAAAGCAACGCTTCCCGATTTCGGTGCCGTCTCGAGATCTGATGGCGAATGCGTACTTCCCTCGGGGGGTTTAGGGTTTAGGGTTTAGGGTTTAGGGTTTCCCGGGCGAGTAGTCACCACCATCACACGTACCCAGGTCGGTCACGCGCGCGCTTTCCACGTGCGCGTGCAGGTACGGGTCGTCCTCCGCGGTCGGCATTTGAAGTGCGCCTTCCAAGTAAATCAAACTCCCCACATCCTCCAGGTACGTGATGACCGCGTCGCGTATATCGTCATGCCTCGCCGTGCTCGTGGAACGCATGCACACCTCGACCACGATGGGGATCTTGGTCCCCACCGACCCAGCCGCACCGGGGCCGGGGGAGTCCCCGGTCAAGTCCATGTCCATCGCGGCACTGTGCGACAGGACCAATGAGGACAACGGTCGTGCTTTTAAGGTTCGTCAGCACTTCTCGCGAAATTTTCTCAGCATTTCTCACTCATCAGTGCCGCGCGTCTCGGTCCTCTGCGGTACGCCCGCCCGATCTCTCATCCTCACGCGTCACGTTACTTTCTTCCCAAAATCACGCGCCCTCTGTACAGATACGGCGCCGGCGCGAACCTCCACGCGTCAGCGCCCACACACGAGGGCCACATTGAAACTCACTCGCGAAGAAAAAAACAGCCGATCGCGCCGAAAGATACCGGGGCGCGTCGGAAAGGCTTCGCGAAACAACACGACACGTTGGTTCCTCTCTTCTCTTCAAGCAAACCGTAGTTCCCGTCTACCCCAGGTGTTCCCTGTCGTTACTGACCAAAGTTCTGTTCCCACCAAAGGTCTCGTCAGGAAGCGGTCAGAAAAAGTTCGAGGGTGTCACTAACGAAATTGACTAAAGGCCGTCTGAGAGGGCGCGGGGTTGCAAATGACGAGGTAGCTGCGTGCGGGAGTTTCTGCGAAAACCGTACGTGCGATGGAACGGAAGCGATGCGCACACGACAAGCAGAAAAGCAAGTGCGCGGTGTGCAGCCCCTGCCCTCACGGCAAGCTGAAACACGGCTGCGCGGAGTGCATTGGCTGCTCCCACGGTAAGCTGAAACACAACTGCGCGGAGTGCACCCCCTGCCCCCACGGCAAGCTGAAAAGCAACTGCGTTCAGTGCACCCCGTGCCCCCACGGCAAGACGAAATTCCGCTGCGCGATGTGCACCCCCTGCCCTCACGGCAAGGTGAAACACCGCTGCATGGAGTGCACTCCCTGCCCTCACGGCAAGCTGAAAGACAGCTGCACCGAGTGCAGCCCCTGCCCTCACGGGAAAAAGAAAACGCACTGCGCGGAGTGCAACCCGTGCCCCCACGGTAGGGTGAAATACAGCTGCGCGGAGTGCAACCCCTGTCCTCACGGCAAACTTAAAAACAGCTGCGCGGAGTGCAACCCCTGCCCCCACGGCAGGATGAAACGCAACTGCGCGGAGTGCAACCCCTGCCCACACGGGAAGGCGAAACGCAGCTGCGCGGAGTGCAACCCCTGTCCTCACGGCAAACTTAAAAACAGCTGTGCGGAGTGCAAAGGGTGCCCTCACGGGAAGGTGAAAGGCAAATGCGCGGAGTGCAACCCCTGCCCTCACGGCAGGCGGAAAAGTTAGTGCGTCGAGTGCATTGCCTGCCCCCACGGTAGGGTGAAGTACAACTGCGCGGTGTGCAACCCCTCCCCCCACGGCAAGGTGAAAAACGACTGCGTAGACTGCGTCGGGTGCCTGCACGGCAAGCTGAAACGTTACTGCGCCGAGTGTAAATCCCTTCAAAAGGAAAAAAGCATCTAAATGAAGGTAATAAATAAGCTTCTGCTGCTACCTAGTGGGGTCGGTGACTCCGAACTCTCCGTTCGCCCCGCCGTACGACCACCCTTCGCTTCCGGTCATTTGGAACCACCGTTGCGCGGCGATGAGCAGCATGGAGAGGAGTGAGGATACCGTGAACGTGATCGCGGCGGTGGTGGCGGGGACGCGGTAAAACACCTCCACCGGGTGCGAGTGCTCCTCCTCCAAATGCACGTACTGCTCCACGCGCTCGATTAGCCTAAGGGCGTCGGTCAGGGCCTCGCGTTCATCGCGACGCACACGTTCGTTCGTCTCGGTTGCCGCGTTCTGTTTCCGTTCCCGTCCGTTCCCCTGCATCCCCGCGAGCTGCGCCGCGATGGCGACTACCTCCCGCTTCAGCGACGTTCGCACTACGGGGACTAAATCGTTAATCGCGCTTCCCTCTGCTACGGTTAACGAGCAAAGCCCGGAGACCACGATGGCGAGGTAAAACAACTCCCCCGCGGTTGTCAAACGGTGACTCCGTGTCTCCGCGCCGTAGCACAAAACAAGCAACGACCCGGCGCACGTAAACGCGGCGACGAGAAACACGATGGAGTATAGGTTCATGCGTCGCGCCCAGGACGACCCCACTCTGCGCAACGCCCTACGAACCAAGGACCAGCACAAACAGCTTGACGGGTCCTTCAGGTCGACTAAGACTACCGCGCCTCGTGCGGCGGCGGCGCGCGCGGCGACCACGGCGGGTGGTTCTTTCTCCGGGAGTTCGATTTTCTTTCCGTGCTCGTCGCCGGCGCCGTTCGCGTGTTGGTTCTTCCTTGATTCTTTCTTGTGTTTTGTGCGCTGCAGTTTCGGCGATGGCGGCAAAATATTCGCAACAGGCTCGCCCGGGAACCGCATGATGTCGTTTAAACAACAGATGGCGTCTCTTTGCCTGCGGAACGTCCACGCGCATGACACGGTGAAAACCATGTTGTTCAGAAACAGAAACAGGCTCGACAAGAACAGCGTCGCCGCGGTGGCTTGGCTCAAAGCGTTGTCTCCGAACATCTGAACCCCAACAGCGCCTCGGCACACGGGGCTGACCAAGGCGTAGGCCACACCGCCAACGACAAGGATCGGTAACACCCAATCCGGGAGGGTTCGCCCGATGTGCGCGTCCACGATTGCGGCGAGAAGCTCCTTCCCGCTCACCACCGACGGCGTGTTTGCGACGGCTGTTTCCGACCGCCGGCCGACCCCGCCCGCGCGCGCTCGCACCGCCGTCGCCGCCTCCGCGCTCCCCACGTCAATCCGCGTCTCGCTAAGGTCCACGTCTGCTTCTAAACACGCGTTCTCCACGTCCTGTCGCAGCAAGTCTTCGTGCTCTTTCATTTTGGGCGACAACCACGCGGAGCCGACGAGCGTGCGGGCCATGTCGGACTGCGTGATCACGCCGTAGATCTTGCCGTTGACGTCGCCGCAGTACGACGACGGCAGCAGGGCGTATTTGCACGCGATGACGGAAACGCGGCACAGCAGCAGGATTGATAGGGGCAGGAGCTCCAAGGGCTCGACGAAGGCGCGCGCATCGCTTGAAAACGCCACGGCGAACACCGGGAACCAGAACATACCAAACAAAAGGATGTCGCCGTTCCCGGAGTAGTCCGGCGGGTCGAACCGGGAAACTACCCTGGCCAGCGGGCCGGGTAGTGGGGTGAAGCCCCTTGCGGAGGCGGCGCACACGGCTTCCTCGGTGGTGTGTCTGAAGATACAAATCTCGACAAACAGCACAACAAACCAGTTCACGAAGGGGGGGCATATTTCGTACAGCAACGTTCGAAGGAACTGGTCCATCTTGAACGGCTCGAACGGCTCGATCAAGAAGTCGCGGCTGCACGTGGACGTCACTCTGAAGTTGTTTGGCGTGATCTGCACCACCTTGACGTCGTCCTCCGCGAGGTCGCCGTCGTTGATTTGGCCCTCCTTGGAACTGACGACGCTGATTCGTGTCAAGGACCGCCTTCCGTTCCGTGGTTCTGTCGCGGGCACAAGCAGCGCGAGCTTGGTGCTTAAACTGCGCTGGCCGAACGCCGCGGAGAAGGACTTGCGCCCGTTCACGGACGCGACGAAGGACAAGCCCGCGGCAGACGCGGCGTCCGAAGCCACGTCCGCGAGCGAAACCTTTGACTCCGAATCACGAAGGTTTCCCACGACCGCAACTCCAGCCTCACGCCACCGCGCACCCGGCGACGCCGCTTCGGTGGACATCCTGAGCTCGACCACGCGCACGACGCGCACGGCGTGCGTTGCGAAACCAGCGCAGGACGACACGCGGTGGTGTCTCCGGGTCTGACGAAAGAGGGGCGGTATAACGTTATCCGATACTGGTTATTTAACAACGTGTCGGAAAATACCTTCGGAAGCAACTTTAATAAATGCGTCACTCGTCGAACCCGTGAGACTACCGGTGACGACGCTTGGGGCGCCGGAGGTGAGGAATTCGAGTCAGCTCTTATTTCGCATACCCTAACCCTGCACTTCCCCCAAACCCTAACCCTAAAGCGGTCGCAGTCCTTCCAGCCACCGCGCGTTTCCCACCGGTGCGCCTATGAGCATGTGGTTTTTATTCGGCGGCGCGTTTTTCCCCTGCACCAAACTCACGGTTACTACCTCATACCCCGCCTCCCGCGCCCCCTGCGCGCGGTCCAGCTCCACCAACACTTTCGCGTCCCTGCCTAGTTGTTCGATTCGCGGTGCGCCGTGCCCATCCCCCGCGTGCCCGGTGTCCGCCGCCGCCGCGAGCGCCGCGAAGTCGTGTTCGCCGCTGAGCTGAACGCGCATCCACTCGCTGCGCGGGTGCGTGATCGTGACGGGCGGGCACAACACGTGGTCAGTTACGGTGTCAGTTATTAGGGTGTCTTGTTGTTGCTTTGTTGTTGTTTCCAAACTGGTAACAGCCCCTGCAGCTCCTGCCCCCCAGTCCATGTTTTCGTTCCCAAACGAGTTCCCGCCTTTGACCGAGAACTTCAGTTTCCCGATGCAGCACGGCGACACGGCGAAGTGCGCGCCGTTGCGCACGCACCGAATGAGCGCGTGGTCGGTGGCGTTGCCGCAGGCGTGCAGCGCTACGCCTACGTCGAAGTTTTCGTGGAACTGCTCGATCATCCCGCAGACCACGGAAACGTTGTGCAAGGACGCCACGGAAGCGCGCTTCATCAGCAAATCGCAACTCCGGCGTTTCATCTCCACCGCGACGAAATTCATGGACGGGAACACGTGCGCCAGGGGTAATATCAGCGCGCCGCTCCCGGCGCCGAAGTCAACCACGGTCAGAGGGGGTTGCGTCTTTGTGTTTTTGTGCGTCTTGTGGTCTATCTCGTGACTGTCTTGCGTCCCATCCGCGGTTACTCCCCGCGCAAGCTCAAGCTCACGCAGCACTAGCGCGAAGGACTCGACTTGCCAGCGCTTTCGTCGCGCGCGAAGCGACATTTGCGACCTCGCTGGTTCGATTTTTTCGCCGACACCGACACCACTGACACTTTTCGAGTCGGTGTACCTTTTCCCGTACGCCGTGCCTGGGTCGGAATCACCCACGGTGTCTCCCCGGAACCCCGCTTCGTTGCCGTCGTGCGCCATCGTGGATGGGTCACAGGTAACCGCCATGGTGGACCAGTCCACGATTGGTGGCTCACCGCCGCGCCACGCGCTCGCATCCTCCACGGCACCGAACGCGCCGCCCTGGTCGCAGGGAGGCATCGTCAGGTTTGACAAAATTTCAGCCACACCCGCGTGTCGCTCCTCGGTTCGCCGACGACGCTGTCTCGCTTTGTGCGCTCTTCTTTCGACAGTTGCGGCATCGCCCGCATCGACCTCGGGATCGGGCAAACCCGCGTTCAATGCCTCCTCGCGCCGCCGGCTCCGCGAACCAGACCCCATCGCGCCGACTTGTGTTGTGATGTTTTGTCGGTGATTTCCAGGAAGAAAGCAGGCGAGACGTAAAAAAAAACCGACGAACCCGAAACGTTTGCGTTTACAAAACCACCTGCGGGTACCTAGTTGCCTCACCCCTTTACCCACGACTGTTCGTGTTTGATCGTCAACCTGGCTTCCGCGACGCCCCGGCCCACCATTGCCCGTTGCCGGTCGTTGAAGCTGGCGCTTAGCGCGCCGAGGCGCGCGATGTGCGCGGCGAGGGATTCGTTTGCGGCGAGTGTACGTTCCGATTTCTTTGGATTTCCCTCTTTCGAGTCTCGGCGCCTCCGCCCCGTTTCGACCGCCACGGCGAGCCCGCCGCCTCCGGAACCGATTCCAGCCTGTTGAGGCATTTTCCGGGGAGGGCCAAGTAAGGTATGCAAGGCAACACCAACACTCAAAATCTCACTACTCGGCAGGCTGGGAACGGATTTCGCGGCCAAAACGACCGCCGCCGAAGAAGGCGAGTTGTCGTTTACAACACCCTTTTTCGTCTTTGTCGTCTTCGCGGCGTCAAAAATTTCAAGCCCGGAACGAAACGTGCGCCGCGTCAAGTGTCGTGTTTCGTGGAGCGTGTTTCCCAACTTGGACCTGGAGACTGTTTGAGACGCGCTGCCGAACCCGCACTCCGTGTCCTTGCCGACGCCGTACGTGGGGTGGGATTCACGAATGAAACGGCCAGGCGTCGGTTGGCCGTTTCTGTTCTGCACGTTTTCTTTTTTTTCCCCCCGCGACTCGAAGTGCGCAGACCGCCACTCCGCGCCGGGGAGTTTGCCATCTTTTGAGACTAACTGTTTATCCGCGTTTCGCCAAATCGCGCGTGCCACCCTTTTGTCGGCACTCGAACCGTGCGCGTGACACGAAGCGCCGGGTCTCAAAACCACGACGTGCTTCACAGAAACGACCCCGGAACTGGACAAGACGTGCGAGACGCGAATTGAAGATTTCGGTTTTTGGTTTCTGTCGTCAAAATCGGTCTCGTCAAAATCGGCATCGTCGTCGCCGTCCTTCAACATCCAGTCAGGCGCCCCCGTCAACTTGGTCCCCGGCGGCGCTACGCCAAGGCCGTACTTGTTGCGCCTGCGGTGCGTCTGGCCGCGTTTCGAAAGCGTGAGCCAACGCGCGTTCGCCTCCACGGCTTGCGCGGTCGGGTAGGTGGGTTTGATGAGGAGCGATTTCACGAAAGCGCGCTTTTCGGTGGTGTGCTGCCAGTCTTTTTGTCCATGATGATGATGATGAGCACGCCGACTCACCGCGCCGACGGACCAAGTGTCCTTGAGTATAGAGTGTACGAAGTGTCCGTGCGTGTGTTCCCCGCGTTGAGTTCGTTGGGGCCGCCCAGTCGCGTAAGTTTCAAAATCCACCCCGGGCGTGTTTCCGCGCGGCGCGACGCGAAGGGTGGTGTCGCCGTTTCGATAAATTTCCTTCTCTTCCTCACGGATAGGACGCACGATGATTGATGTTTCGGGATCGAACCGATCGAGCGTGCGTGTTTGGCCCGCCCGTGATGAATCTCGGAACGACGACGTCGAAGTATCGATCACGGGGGATAACACTGTCTCGGATTGAAGACGCGCCATCGCGGCGGACATCGACCACTCGACTCAAGCCGGTGCCTCTGGTCGCTGTCGCGATCGCAGTCGCTGTCGCGATCGCAGTTTCCGCACGAGCCTCACAACACCAACCGCCTCGCCACACGCACGCACGCTGGCGAACCCAATTCCCCGAATCCCCACCACCCGCGAACTGAACCGGCCGTCCACTCACCGGACTCGCTCCGACCGCAGGGTCGCGCCCGCGCGAGTGCGCGCCCCACAAGGCCGATTTCACCGATGTCGGACACGCCGAGGTTTCGACGAACAGTTCGTGCTCTGCTGGTGAGGCTTTGGCACGTTTTCGTTTTTGGGAGGCGTCTTCAAGTTTTTACGGAGGTGGTGAAAGAAAACAGGAGGCAAGATGTGTTGCTTCTCGGGAGGGTTGAAGGTGACGATGAAGTCAGTTCATCGGAAGGATACAAATAGACAAACCTGGCTCTGAAAGCTCGCGCGCCGAAGACCTGGTCAGGGACTTTCAGCCACCCAAGTTTAAAAGCCAAGGATTCTGCAGTTCTACGGACGTCTCCTCGACTTCCCTCAAGAGACGTCCATTAACTGCCGACGCCTTGGCTTTTAAACAGATGCGCAGCTGAAAGTCCCTGGGACCGGTGCGAGGCCTTACTTCCGCGCGCGAGCTTTCTTGCTCGGTTTGTCTATTTGTATGCTTTCGAATGAACCACCTTCGGCGTCACCGCCGACCCTCCCGATACGCTTTCGCATTAAAATGTCTTTGCCGTCTTGCGCCGTCCGCGTCTACTCTCTATCCACGTCCAGTCCGTGTGTTGTGGTATCCTCCTGGAAATCCTCCCCGAGTTTCTTGGAGCGTCGGATGGCCTGCGTTTCCGTTTCTTCAACGTCCCCAGAATCACCGCACCCTGCGTTTCGAGGTTTAACGGACAGGGCGGTGAGCGGAGCGTCTCGGCGAAACAAAAATGGTTTCGTCGCCGGCCGCGCGGCGAGGCGGACGCGGTGCGGCGTCGCGGACGATTTCAGGGAGTGGCGCTTATGTGGATTTTTTACGGTTTCATGGACATCATCTTCATCAGCATCACGAGCATCACGGACGTACCTCCTCGTGTTTTGGTCCACGAGCACGTCATCTCTCGTCGCGATGAGGGGCTCGAAAATGTCCTCGCGCGTCGCGATGCCGATTGGAACGTTCCTGTCGTCGATCACCGGGAGCCGGTGCACTTTGTGCTGCAACATCATCCCCGCCGCCTCGGCGACGTGTGCTTTGGGTTTGACGCATACCGGGGGGGAGGTCATGGTTTCACCCACGGTTCGGAAGCGCGTTTCGCCGTTCAAGGCGACGATGTCGGTTCGCGAAAGAACGCCGACTAAAACGCCGGTGTCAGCGGACACCACGGGGACGCCGTGGTATCTGTGTCGTAAAAGAAAAGTGTCAGTGTTTCGTAATGTTTGTAACTTGTATGAGCAAACAGTCTACTTGCGATGTATGTAGTAAACAGTAAATAGTCACGCATTGGGGCAGTAAACAGTGGTGGGATTTGGGAAATACAATACCTTTCCAAGGTTTGTCGAACAACCGGGTCGTCAAGTTCCAAGCCCGGGGTTAACGTGTGCGCGGGCGAGGACATCACGTCTCTTACCAAGCCGTACGGGTCAACCACCCTGGCTTGGTCCATCACGTCCTCACCGCCGGTTCTGGTGAAGCCGCCGATACCCACGGCGAGGTTCGTTTTGAAGTTCTTGGAAGACTCCGTGGAAAGCGACTCGTTGCCGAAAGCCGCACGTGGCAGGGAAGCGCGCGTTTTCTTTCGCCGCGCCGTGCGATAGGGCGAAGCGAAGGGCACACGGCAAACGGAAGGGACTGACAACGCGGGGCTGAACATGGTGTGAATGTCGTCTGGTCGTCGTAGGTGGGGGGGAGACGTGCCAACGAAAGTGTGGTGGCTTTCAGGTGGCAAAGCAACGACTTTTTGGAAACACGAAAAGGGATTCGTTGTTGGCACTGCTATTTTCGGGCTCCGCCTGTTCGTTGCTTGCCCGTCTCAGACCCGACGCGCCACACGGACACGACACGACACAGGTTTCGCGTGAGCAATCCGAGTCCATCGCACGGCGGGACCGGTCGTGCGGGTGGCGTGGAACGCGTGGTGAGTAGGTTCGATTCGCGGTACGGCAGACGACCGGCAGACGGCGATCTACACGCGCTTGTGCACAGATCTGTAAAGAAACGACCTCCGGCGTTGCCAGTGCGAGTTGACTGCACAGCAGCGACAGGACCAGCAGTTGTCCTGGTGTTGCTCTTTTTGAAAGCACCACTTCGTTGTGCAGCGTCACTACTGTGACCACACGACGACCCAACAACACAACCCACCAGCCGCCATGAGCGCCCGCCCCAAGTACGACCATTTAGTCAAGCTGCTGCTCATCGGGGACAGCGGGGTTGGTAAGAGTTGCTTACTTCTTCGTTTTTCCGATGACGCGTTCACGAACTCGTTCATCACCACCATCGGTATCGATTTCAAGGTAAAGACCGTGGAGTTGGAAAACAAACGCGTGAAGCTCCAGATCTGGGACACCGCGGGGCAGGAGCGGTTCCGGACGATCACCAGCGCGTATTACCGCGGCGCGATGGGAATCTTGCTCACCTACGACGTGTGCGACCTTCGGTCGTTCGAAAACGTGAAGAACTGGATGCAGAACATCAAAGAACACGCCAGGTACGTATTGGGCCTTTCCCAAATCCAGGCACACTGTTTTATCTCTCAGCTGGTGACTGTTGTCCATACATCGCGATATACAAGACTGACACTTTTCTTCCGCAATCACAGCGACGTGGTGGACGTTGCGCTTGTTGGTAACAAAAACGACTGCGACGCGACAGAGCGAGTCATCACGAAAACCATGGGGGAACAACTCGCGAAAAACTTCAACGTCCCGTTTTACGAAACAAGCGCCAAGACGGGCGACGGCGTGGACGCCGCGTTTCTGGGCGTCGCGCGGTACGTATTTCCAGTCACCACATTAAACACGACTGATTGCCCATACTCGTACCAGAAGGGACTATTACGACCAGAAGGGACTATTACCTTTCCAATCCCTCATACCAATCCCTCTCACACATCACGAGAGACTGACACTTTCTTTTTCATCGTGCCAGGGAAAGCGTGAAGCGGCTTTCCGGGGACGGCACGAACGGCAAGGCGAAAGGGATACGGCTTGGTGAGGGGAACGAGGGGACGAAATCGGGCGGGTGCTGTTGAGCGGTACTTGTGTAAGGAGGGAGTATACTTGTTTAAGGAGTACTTGTAATAGAAGTAAATACTTGTAATAGGAGTAAGTACGCCTCTTGTTGTTTCATGTGTATACAGGGTTCACACGAGGGCTTACTCTTACTACGAGGGCTTACGAGAATCACAAAAGTCTCCTAACTACCCTCACTAACCTTGCTACCCGCACCAGCTCATCGCGTTCCAGGTTCCCAACACGAACGACCCCGGGTTCGACGTGTCCGCCGCGACCGCGATCGCCGGCCCGGAGGTTTCGACGATCTCGTCCCTCCAAAACCGTCCCCGCGAGCCTCGACACCTGATTGAAAATAAATAAATGTCAGTCTTGTATATCGCGATGTATGGACAAACAGTCAGGGCAGAGGTAAGACGTCCCTTCTGGTACGAGTATGGGCAATCAGGGAGGCGGAATGTGGTGATTGGGAAATACTTACCGTGCATCGCCTTGGCTTTGCGTGGAATACTGTTTCTGTTCGAACAAATCCTCCGCCTCCATCGTGTCCTCGTCCACGCCGTGCACCCAGTGCCTCGCACTCGGGCTCGGCGCAAAGTCCAGCACCCTAACGCCCGCGGCGCCGGCGATTCCCACCACCAGCGTGGCGCACCGGGTGCCGCCCGCGCCGATCGTGAGCCACGCCGCCGTCCGCCTGTGCGCCAAGGCGGCGCGGCACAGGCCGGGCGCCAAAGTTGCCGCCCCCCCGTCTGTGCCTGGCACGAACGGCGGAGGAGGACAGTGCGCGTGCGTTATGATGGGCGACTCCGCGCGACCGCACGACGCGTCCGCGCAACCCGACCACCCGTTCGCCAGGTGGAACGCGAACCGCCGAGAATCGCACGGGTCAAACTCGCACCAGTGCACGGCGCTTCGCAAACCACCCGCAACGCCGCCTGAGCTATCAAACCGCCGACGCGTCAAACAAGCGTTGGTCTGCGCCAGCATGTCAGACACGGCCCATGTTTTCAAAACCGGAAACGAAGTTTCCCGCCGCGACGCTACCGAAAACGCCGTCTGCGCTCGTTTCCCAACCGAAACGTCGCCGCCGCCGCCCCCCCCGCGCAAATCCCACAAATGCACCTCCCCGAACCCCGTGCCGGCGAGCAAGGTCTGGCCACAGGAAGACAAACGCACGCAGTGCACCGCCGCCGTCGCGCCTTTCCCGGCGCCGGGCGAGCTAAGCGTCGCGCGCGGGCCATTCGCGCACCGCGCGTCCCACAGAAACACCTTGCCTCGCTTCCCAGACGCGACGAAGGTGTTTCCACTCGTGCCTGGAACGAATGACACGTCCAGCAAGCCGCTATTTCCCTCGCTCCGTAGGGTTCCGGTAGCACCAAAACCTCTGCTGCTGCTACTCGTGCTGCTCGTCGTCACCAACCTCACTTGCCGCCCTACACTCGCGTCCAGAATCTCCACCGCGTCGGCGTCACCCGAGGCGGTCGCGATGCACCCGCCGCCATCAGCGCCGTCCTCACCGCCCCACGCCACCGACGACAGCGTGCGCGTCACGCTCCCGCTGTCCCCTAAACCGTTGCGAACCCAAAGCGGCTCGAACCGCTCGCCGTTGCTCAATCTCAGTGTGTCAACACGCAACAAACAAAGCCCGCCGCTCGCGGTGGCGGAGACTAACCGCTGACACTTCGCGTCAAAAACCGCGGAAACAACCGGGTCGCCGTACGCCGCGATGACGTTCGTGTCGTGCCTGATACGATAAAAAAGAAAGTGTCAGTCTCATATGGGCAATCAGGGAGGCGGAACGTGGTGATTGGGAAATACTTACCTGGGTCTTGGCAGGTGCGTGACCCCCAGTTCGCGCGTAGCACTAAGTGCCATCGCGAAGGCATCGCGTTGCGCACCCGCAACAGAGACACGTCTTTCACCCTGACCGTCCCCGAGCCGCGCGTCGCGAACGCACGCGGACCACGACGGGTGATGGTTTTTATGTCTGCGTCGTTTGCTGTTTTTAGTAATCATGTCGCTTTCGCTTTCCTGAGTTGTCACGTCACGGTCATCATCACTCATTTCCTCGTCATCGCCTGCCCCCAGCGAACGTCGTACACAGGCTTGATACCTGCTCGTCCTGTACGCATACGCACAGTTCGCGAGCGCCGCGAACGCCGCCGCGTCGCGCGCCGCGTAAACGGCGTCGCGTTTAGGTTGGTCCACGGTGGTTTGTTCCAATTTCGTAAAAAGCAAACACCACCGCTGCGTCGCCCGTGCGATCCTTTCCAGGGAATCCGCCATGCGAAGGGGAGGTTTTTGGGACACTACTGTGGCGCGAACGTCCTCATCAACGGAAGAATCAGCCTCGCCGGTCGAGTGCACGGAAGTAGAGTCCACAGAGCTCTTGGTCGCGTCGCATCTCGCGTTTTCGGGTTCATCATCAGTTCGCGAATTCGTGTTGTCGTTCGCCACAACAAGAGGCGCTCGCGTAAGGAACCCGAGCAAGCTGCCTTGGCCGGGCACCGGGAGAGGGTCCCCGCGCCGCGCCGGGCGGCCCATGACACGCGTCGCGCACGTCGCAGAGCGCGCGCGGCGTTGTGACGAGGGGATGGCAACGAACGGCTCAGATTTCAGTGTGCCCACTTTCAAATTTTTTATCCTCACTCCTTTTCCTCGGACTCGCAAATGGCCGCGGGCACTTTGCGGTGGCGCGAGTCCTAGGGTGGCATGCACACCTACGTGGGGTACGCATGGGCGTTCAGTGCTGCTGGGAGCAGCGGATGCATGGACACGTTGCGTAAGGTACGGCGATTGCGTCGGGCGTTGGGGTTTCCGGAACGGTCACGTCGCCGCGACCGTGAGGATCGCATGTGCTGCGATCGATGTCGGCATCCTACGAAATCTTCATTGACTTCGCCGCCGACCGAGGCGTAAAGGGCGTAAATCCTTCCCCCCACGAGCACACCACTGACGCCTCGGTTCCCCACATCTTACTTGTCTTGGTCCTTTTCCCTGTTCAATCACACAGTACGGCTCCTCCAAGTTCACAAGCAACGTGGAGTTGGTTGCTTTGCTTGAGACGATGAACGTGTTCCTTCTTTTCGTGGTGTTGTTTTTTTCCGGTAAGCTCGGGCTCGTGTTCGACGCCGCGAATGATTCGAAACTGGTCAGCATAGGTGTGATAAGCGCTGTGCTAAAAGCGGGCTCCAGCTTGTTGTTCCAGCGAGCCCTGCAGCTCTCGCCGGTGTCCTTGTCCGTCCCCTACCTTGCCTTCACGCCCGCGTTGTTACTGGTCACCAGTTATTTCATGCTCGGCGAACGCCCGGAACCAGCGGGGGTGGCGGGCGTGTTCGTGATGACCGCGGGGGCGTACGGTTTGAACGCGGCGGGGAGGAAGGACCGGCAGGGAGGGGGGGGGGGAATGCAAGCAGCAAGCGACCGGGGTAGGTACATGAAAAAGAGAGAGGGACGTTCTGGGAGTTCGAGCAGACTGCAACGCGCGAGCGAGGACCCGGCCGTGGCGGTTACGAGCGGAAAGAAAACGGGCAACGACAGTGGTAATGGAACCGGACTCGCCAGCCGCGGGAACAGCGCGGGCGATTTAACCTCACTAAACGTCGCGGTGAGTGTTGACAGGCATTCTTCGGATAGCGACACGGGTACGGACAATGCAACCCGGTTCGAGCTGTTTAAAAAAATTCGAAACGAAGGGAAGACCCAAACCCGGTTCCCGGCGTCAATTGGTGAACACAAATTTTTAACCTCGGTGTTGCCCGCGGAACCCGGTTCGCGGCTCATGCTTCTCGTAGCGATTGCGTGGAGCTTCACTTCCGATTTAGATAAAATGGGAAAAAGCGCGTCCCCTGGTGAGGACTTGGTGGTGTTCATCGCGGTGCAGAGGTTCTGCATGTGGGTGCCGTTGAGTTTCGCGGCGATTGCGAAATCTGGAAGCGTCACAAAACTGGCAAAGAAGTTTTCCAAACACGTCCCGTTGCTTCTCGGGCTAGCCGTCCTGGAGATGTACACCATGGCTGCGTATTTGAAAGCCCTGGATCACCTGTACGTGTCCTACGCCATAGCGGCGAAACGGAGCGGGATTTTGCTAAGCGTCGTCGCGGGCGCGCTTTTCTTTGACGAAAACATCGCGAACCGATTGCCCTTCGTTTTGGTGATACTGGGAGGCATGTTCCTGGTGTTGGTTTCGGGGAACGATTTTTAAGACATTGAAAACTTGTAAAAAGGTCTCACTACTGTTCAGGGCAGCCGTTCGCCAACACCCAGTTTACAACCTCGAGATGGCCTTAAGCTCTCGCATATATGAGCGTATGCTCATCCCACGGGCAGCCGTTCGCGCGTGCCCACTGCAGCACCTCGAGGTGCCCGCCCTCCGCCGCGTAGTAGCACGTCTCCTCGTTCCACGGACAGTTGTTCGTGCGCGCCCACTGCAGCACCTCGAGGTGCCCGCTCATCGCCGCCGCCGAGCCCGTCAACTCGTCCCACGGTTTGCCGTTCTCGCGCAACAACTTTAACTCTTCGAGCTGTCCGCTCCTCGCCGCTGCCTGACAAAGGTATTCTGGACGCGACAGGCGACCTTGCCATTGCAGGCGCTTCAACACGCTTAAACGTCCGAGGGCCACGGCTTCTTCCTCATCAATATCCTCAAACTGTATCCCCGTCTCCACCACCGCGTCGCGCATCGCGTGGCTCACCGCAGGGAGCCGGGCGAGATCGGCGGGGTCGTCGAAATTCTCAGATCTGAGAACGTGCGTGACGACGATGTCGTTGAGAAGGCCGGGGATGGCCTCGCCCGCGTTAGCCGCGTTGGCCACGTTCGCATCGCGGCGCTCGCGCCTCTTTCGCGCTCGACATTCCTTACCGGTCATCGCGTTGGAGTGTGCGCTGGTTTTGTGTGCGTGTCGTGTGCGCGCGCGTCGTTGTGCCTCGAGGCGTCCGAGAAAAGCGTTTTGAACGAAAAAAAATCGCTCACAAAAAGCCCATATCCGCGCGCCGCCAGCTTTTCCGATTTAAAGGGCTTCCATACCTTCCGCCTGTTCTCTTGCCTGCGCGCCCCACCCGGCACGCAGACACTCGTGTAACATGAGTAACCAGCGGGAAGGAGGCATCGAGGTGGTGCAGGATGACGCGGAGATTGAGATGTGGAAGATCCGCAAGGTACGTCACATCGCACGGAAAACCACCATCGATCGTTTGCGGCGATTGGCCATGCTTGTTTTCCCTGTGTTTCCCGCGTTTGATTTGGCGCCCCATGTGTTCGGTGCTCCTCGCGTCCGTCCTCTTCCTGTCCGGTATCTCCACCATCGCGGCTGACGTTCCTTCCTCCCTTTGTCCTCACCCCCACTTCACAAACAGCTCGTGAAAGGCTTGGAGTCCGCGCGTGGCAACGGCACGTCCATGATCTCGCTGGTTATTCCCCCGAAAGGCCAGATCAACTTGACGAACAAGATGTTAACCGACGAGGCGGGTACCGCGAGTAACATCAAGTCACGGGTGAACCGCCAGTCCGTGCTGGACGCGATCGGCAGCGCGCAAACTCGGCTAAAGCGGTACAACCAGATCCCACCCAACGGACTTTTGATTTACTGCGGCACCGTGCTGACCGATGAGGGGAAGGAGAAGAAGCTCAACATAGATTTCGAACCCTTCAAGCCCATCAACACCTCGCTGTACATGTGCGACAACAAGTTCCACACCGAGTGTTTAAGCGAGCTCCTGCAGAGCGACAGCAAATACGGGTTCGTGGTGATGGACGGGCACGGGTGTCTTTTTGGAACCCTAGCGGGCAACCACAGAGAGGTTATTCACAAAGTCTCCGTGGATTTGCCGAAGAAGCACGGCAGAGGTGGTCAATCCGCGCTGCGTTTCGCCCGCCTGCGCCTGGAGAAGCGCCAGAACTACGTCCGGAAAATCGCCGAGCTCACCACCGCGCACTTCATCACGCACGACAGGCCGAACGTCAACGGGCTTGTTATGGCTGGGAGCGCGGATTTCAAGAACCAGCTCATGCAGAGCGATCTTTTCGACATGCGGTTGACTCCGATTATTCTGATGATTGTGGATGTTTCGTACGGCGGCGAAAACGGGTTTTCGCAGGCGATCGAACTGAGCGCGGACACCCTTGGTAACGTCAAGTTCGTCAAGGAAAAGAAACTGATTGGGAAGTTCTTCGATGAGATTGCACAGGACAGCGGTAAGTACTGCTTCGGTGTTAAAGAGACACTGATGTGTCTTGAGATGGGCGCCGTGGAGACGCTTATTATTTGGGAGAACATGGAAGTCAACAGGCACGTGCTTTCCAACGCGACGACTGGTGAAACACACATCGTGCACCTCACACCGGAACAGGAGAAGGACCAGAAAAACTTCAAGGACCATGACACCGGAGCCGAGTTGGAATCAATCGAAAGCGGAAGCATGCTGGAGTGGCTGGCGAACGAATACAAGAGCTTTGGGTGTAACCTCGAGTTCGTCACGGACCGGTCGGAGGAGGGCTCGCAGTTCGTGCAAGGCTTCGGGGGCATGGGGGGCATTCTGCGGTACCAAGTTAACCTCGCGGAGTTCGAAGTCGCGAGCGACGTGGAGTCGCAAGGCAGCTCGTCGGACGACGAGGGGTACATATAAATTACGGCGCGCGAAACGTAGCCGGGGTCGGCCGCGAGACGTCGGAACAAAAGAAGCACCGAATGTTTCGCGAAGACAAGACGTCGCGACGCCCCCGACCGTGCGCGTGAGTGTTTTGAGACGTTTTGGTTTCACATTTACGAGTACACTATTGAACAACAAACACATCATTACGCTACTCATGTCCTTTTATACATTTTCATCCATTCGCGCCACGCACGACCACCCGTCCGGCATGATCACCTGTACGGTCTGCGCCGCGGGCGAGAAATTTCTTTCGGGTATTCCATCGCGAACATCATGCTCGCCATTTGAACGCCTCTCACGGTCCCGCAACGCCGTGCCCCGCGTTTCCGCGACCGTGGCGAACCCACCAGACGTCACACGCGGACCACCCACACAAGGAAAGTCGTCCTCGCCGTCTTCATCGTTCGCCACAATCCTCGGCCGCACCGCGGGGCGCGAGCTGCCAGCCCCGATGGCTCCCCGCAGCGCGCGCTCGGAATCGCGCGGCCCTGGATTCAGCCGCTTCCCGCGGTCCACCGCCTGTCGCACGGCATCGCGGTCGCCACTAGCGCGCGCGCTTTTGATAGTCGCGACCGCTTTCTTGACCCGCCGGTGACGACACCCCATGCAAGGCTCTTTAGTTGTGGGACACGTGGCAAAAAACAAAACCAGATGGCTGGAAGAAAAAAAACATCATGAAAAGAGAAAACATCTTTTTACGAGACGGTCGCGTGTATTATTAACAACTCAAGATGCGAACGCGTGTACAACGCCTTTTGATGTACAGGGCGTCATCACACGCTCACACAAAGTACAGCCGCGACCCCTTTCGGTGGTTTTCGTAAATTCAACTCGTGCAAACAAAACGAAACGTATCGAAACGCAACTCGCGCGCAAAGTGGTGATTTGTAAGTAACAGATCAGGCGTCACTTAAAAATCATGTAAATGATTTAGCGCGGCAGGTCGAACAAACCTTTGCCAGAGTTGATGGACATGAAGAAGTCCGCGAACACGAGGGAGAGGATGGCCATGAGCTTCATGACGATGTTCAGCGCGGGCCCGCTGGTGTCCTTCAGGGGGTCACCCACGGTGTCGCCCACGACGGCGGCTTTGTGGATTTCGGAACCCTTGCCTTGCACCACGCCGTCCACGACGAGCTTGCCTTTTTCCACGTACTTCTTGGCGTTGTCCCACGCCCCCCCGGTGTTCGAGGAGGAGATGGCCATCTGGATGGACGAGACGATAGCCCCGGCCAGCATCCCAGCCACGGAATCAACGCCGAGGAAGATGCCGAACAGCAGGGGGGTTGACATGACCAGGATAGCGGGCGGCACCATCTCCCGGAGTGAGGCGTCTGTGGAGATGGCGATGCACCGCGCGTGATCCGCGGGGGCGTGGCCGGGTGTGCCTTCCAGGAGACCGGGGATCTCACGGAACTGCCTGGCGACTTCCTTGACCATTTCGTTCGCCGCCTTACCAACGGACTTCATGGTCATGGCGCTGAACCAGTACGGGATCATGGCGCCGAAGATGAGTGAGGCGAAGATCAGGGGCGACACGAGTGAGACGCTCGCGGCGGTGAGCCCAGCGCGCGTGATGAAGGCTCCGAAAAGCGCCAAGCCCACCAGGCACGCGCTGCCGATAGCGAAGCCCTTGCCGATCGCGGCGGTAGTGTTCCCCGCGGCGTCCAGGGCATCGGTCACGTCCCTGACGTTTTCGGGGAGCTCGGACATCTCCGCGATGCCACCCGCGTTGTCGCAGATGGGGCCGTACACGTCGATGGCGAGGCAGGTCGCGAGGTTGGATAGCATACCCAGCGCGGCGAGGGCGACGCCGTACATGTCCCCGAGCCAGAACGAGATGTACACCACGATCGCGAGCAGGGACACGGGGAGGATCGCGGAGCGGTACCCGAGGGCGAGGCCGTAGATGATGTTCGTGGCAGCGCCGGTTTCGCACGACTGCGCGACTTCCCGCACGGGCGAGTACGAGTGCGAGGTGTAGTACTCGGTGATGAACCCGATGGTGCACCCTGACCATAGGCCTGAAATAACACAAGCCCAGGCCTTGAGTGGAGTGAAGTCGAAGGAAATCGTGGGGTCTGCGACCCTTGACAGCTCAAACGTGGAGGGCAGGAACAGCGCGGCGAGGGCGTAAATTACGGGCGTTAGCACCAGCGTGGTTAAACCCAGTTGCACCTTCAAAACGGTTTCGATGTCCGCCTCGTGCTTGACGGGCATGATGTTGGTGGCCACGAACGAGCACAAAAGGCACACGATAACGCCGCCGGCGCTTATTGTGACGGGGAACATCAAACCGGACCAGCCGCCCGCCGCGATGAGGGTGGGCGAGTTGGACGCCACGACGAGGGCGGCGCAGGTGGCTTCCGCAAAGGAGCCGAAGAGGTCGCTGCCCATGCCGGCCACGTCCCCGACGTTGTCCCCGACGTTGTCCGCAATAGTGGCGGGGTTCCGCGGGTCGTCTTCGGGGATGTTCTCCACAACCTTACCGGCGAGATCGGCGCCGACGTCGGCGGCTTTCGTGTAGATGCCGCCGCCCACGCGGCCGAACAGCGCGATGGCGCTGCCGCCGAGGCCGTAGCCGGCGAGGCACTCGGTGAGCTTTAAGGCTTCACCTGACCCCGCCACTTCCCATTTGTCGAAGTACAGGGTGAAGAAGTGCGCGAGGATGAAAAGCACGAGCATGGAGAGGCCTACCAAGGCGAAGCCCATGACGCTTCCGGCGCGGAACGCGGTGTTGAAGGCGTCCGTCCACGGGTTGCTCCCAGCCGCCATAACGGTGGTGCGCGCGTTGGAAAACACCGCGACTTTCATGCCGATCCACCCCGAAAGCATCGACGTCAAACCGCCCGCGACGAAGGAAACGCAAGTCAACCCGCCTTCCTCGATGTGGAACTCGCCGCCGGTGTAGGACACCTTGTACGATAAAAAAGAAAGAAAGTGTCAGTCTGTAGTAATGTGTATCCGGGATTGGGAAGGGTATACTGTACTCCATACAGTCAAACAAAACAGTGCAGTAAACAGTCTGCAGAACGTGGTAACTGGGAAATACGTACCAGCAAAAGCACAACGGTCCCGAACGCCACGATGAAGTACGCGCACATGGTGTACTCCGCTTTGAGGAACGAATCCGCGCCTTCGCGGATGGCTTCGTAAATCCCAATCAGCTTGCTGGTGTCGATGTTCACCCCGGAAACCAGGGTCTCCGAGTGCCCGCCGCCCGGGGCGCCGGTGAGGGAAATGCGTGACACGAGCTTGAACTGGAAGATCGCAAACAGAATAGAGATGATTCCGCTGACGATGATGAACGCATCAGTCGCCTCGGGGGACGCGATGGAGTTCGCCATGGTGACTGGCGGAAACGGAAGCTTGAAGGCAGCGGTGTGACGCGCGTGCCGTTCGAAGTGACCGAGGCGCGCGTCGAACGGGCTAGGGTTGCAGATCGAGTTCGTTAAAAAGATGGGGTTCCAACTGTTTTTTGGGATAAAAATCTTTCCAGCCGCCAAACTTCGGGTACGGGCAAGCAGTGTTGGGATTTGGGAAATACATCCGCACTCTGTGGGATTTTTTTTGAGTACGGCAAAAAGTGCGACCGATGAACCTTTAGATTCCTTCGGTGAACCGATCGGGTTGTGAATTTCGTACCGGTCAAGGTGTCTGATCAAGACGCAAAAATTGACCGACTCGCCAAGGGGTACTATTTCCTCGGAAGGCGTTATTCGCTTCTTCGTGTCAATCAATGCCCGGGGCAGAATCCCACAGTGACTGCTGCACGTCCCCCCCCCCGCCGCCAGCGCTTCCCGCTCGCGTTTGTTCCCGCTCCACGGCGTCCCGGTCGCGCCGCCGCCGGACGGAGGCCTTGCCCAGGGGGTTTCGAACCGCGGTCATGGTGTTCGCGCCGAAGGACCCGAACGTGGTGGTGGACCCATTTACCACCCGCGAAGTGCCTCGCGCCTCCTCCCTGCACAAGCCCGGGGACGCCAAGGTGATCACGTACTCGCGGCGCAGAAACAAAGCGGTTTCAGCGAAACGATTGGAGAGTGATGACGCGGCGGGCTTGGCGGGCGCGCTTGAGACGCTCGCGGTGGGGACACCCACGCGCGTGACGGAACCCGAACCCGAAACATCAACGGCGGAAACGCGCGGGCCCAGGGAACCACGCGACGGAGACTACGAAGGCCCGTTCCAGGACAGCGACAGCGACTGCGGCGGTCCTGGCTCGGGTTTGAAGAATCAACAACGACAACGAATGGACAAGAACCGAGGCGCGCGGCTTCAACGCGCCGCGGCGAACGCCAAGGATGACGCCGCCGCGGTGCGCGCCGGGCTATCACGACAAGCTGACTTTTTCGCGCAACTCGATTGCGTATCCCTGCCGTCCGAATCGGAAGACAACGCGCAAAGTCCACTCGTTGTGGTGCGGAAGACGAAGACGACGACTAGTGTTAACGTGGACCGTGTTACTGTGCAGGCTGCTGGCAAAAAGTCGCACCACGCCCCGCGTCCCACCACGCCGAACACAAAACTCGCGCTGACCACGGAATGGCTGCGCGCCATTCCCGAATCCTTCTCGCCGGGCGCGGACGGCGACCAGTCCGTGGAGATTGAGGAAGAGTTCGTGGTGAGCGACAAGGAGGAGGCAGATTTGGTGGAGGTGGTGGACAAAGATTTGGTGGAGGTGGTGGAAAAAAAGGTGGTGGACAGGGATGTGGAAGGAGAGGTGGTGGATACGGCGTCGGAAAGAAACGCTGACCGGGGTTTGGAAGGAAACGCTTTGGGCGTTTCCGACGGCGCGGCGTCATCCTTGGCGCCGGTTGACGACGCCGCCGCCGCCGCCGCCGCCGCGCTGGGCGCGACTTCGCTTCAGGATACGGCGGCTGCCGATACGCACGCATCGGAGTTTGTCTCCAACTACGCCGCCGAGAATTTAAGCTTTGCGAAGTTCCTCGGCGAGTGCGGGCAGACCGCTACGGAGGTGCTGTGCATGTCAGACGCGCTCGCGTCGTACGCCGGCGCGTGGAAAATCGGAGAAGGCACGTACGGCGAGGCTTTCAAATTTGGAAACATGGTTTTGAAAATAGTCCCGATCGCGGGCGACACGCTTGTCAACGGCGAGCCGCAGATGGGTTGCGCTCAAATCGCGGGCGAAGCCGCCGTCGCGCGGCGACTCACGTCCCTACGACCGACCGGCAGCGCGTCCCACTCCTCCCGAAAAAACGTCACCTCCGGGTTCATCGACACCAAAAACGTGTTCGTGTGCGTCGGGCCGTACGCCCGCGATTTGCTTGACGAGTGGGTCGCGTACGACGAAACAAAAACATCCGAAAACGAAAACCCGGGCAAGTTCCCGCGCGACCAGCTGTACGCCGTGTTCGCGTCGAGCGACGGCGGCGTGGATTTGGAGCGCGCGACGATTCAAAATCACGCCGAGGCGACGAGTATTTTGCTACAAGTAACAATCGCGCTCGCGGTCGCGGAGGAGGCGTGCCGGTTCGAACACCGAGACTTGCACTGGGGTAACGTTTTGTTGAAACCGTGCGGGGTTGACGAAACAAAACACGCCACCCTGAACGGCGTGCAGCTTGTTTACCCCACGCGCGGCGTCGACGTCAACGTCATCGACTTTACTTTGTCGAGGTTGGACCTCGGCGGGGGAGGGGACGGTGTCGTGGGTAAGGGAAATGATGATGTGGATACTTCCAAATCCTCTCAAACCTCTCAGAACCTCGCGTACTGCGACCTCGGCGCGGACCCCGAGCTGTTCAACGGCCCGGAGGGGCATTGCCAGAGCGAGACGTACCGTTTGATGGCGAACGCGGTTGCAGGCGACTGGAGCGCACACGTGCCGAAAACAAACGCGCTGTGGCTGCGTTATTTGGCGGACTGCTTGTCCAGTGACAAGAAGTACCCGTGTACTCACGTGGAACTCGCGGAACTAAAGGCGTTCAAAAAACGAGCGGCGGGGTACGCCAGCGCGCAGGAAGCGCTGTGGGACGGTTTGTTCGTGGGGGTTTTTAAAACAAACTACGGGGGGTAGGGGACGGACTGGTTAGATTACTTTGTATAAAGTTTACTCATTGATGAGCGAGACAAAGGACAACATCTACGTCCTAGACGTTCACTTCATCTACCACCGCGCTCGCTTACAAATACTCGTCTAGAAGGTGCTACTTTTTTTTTTTTTTTTTACCCCCCCAGTCCCGCCCCCCGTCATCCCCCTCCCCCTCCCCCCCCCTCCCCTTTTTTTGTTTCTTTTCCGAAAAATTCCTCCCCGGACACGCGGCCGCCAC